>Ga0315321_10000124_pt1 | contig 48544 bp, 35 predicted proteins | sample M180m21515metaG_FD_203464 | JGI IMG/M metagenome (GOLD analysis project Ga0315321, IMG submission 203464) | Ammonia-oxidizing marine archaeal communities from Monterey Bay, California, United States - M1 80m 21515 | ecosystem: Environmental > Aquatic > Marine > Intertidal zone | place: USA... | reverse complement strand
CTTTGGTGAAGCAACCACCAATGATTACTATGGCATGACGGGAAAACGCATTGTTCATGCCATCGAGTCTGTCCGTGACAAAATCGAATCGGTCACTCACCTTGACCCTGCCGAATTGTGGGCACAGGTGAATGACAAGTTACCTGACGATCCATTTGCCATTTGTGCAATCGATCAAGCTGCCTATGACCTATGGGGCAAGCAACTGAATGCTCCGGTTCATCAGATTTGGAACCTGGACATCAATCAGGTGCCTGTATCGAACTTCACGATCGGCATAGACACTGTCCAAAACATGATCGACAAACTGCAGGAAGTTCCTGACTGGCCTGTCTATAAAATCAAATTGGGGACAGCAGACGATCTGAAAATCATCACCGAACTGAGACAGCACACAACAGCTACATTTCGTGTCGACGCAAATTGTGGCTGGACGGTCGATGAAACGGTTTCCAATGCGATACAACTCCGCGAACTCGATGTGGAATTCATCGAACAACCCTTGCCCGCAGACGACATGGAAGGAGCCATGCGAGTTTATCAGCAGTCGGTTCTGCCGATCATAGCTGACGAAAGTTGTATCACCGAGTCCGATGTTCAAGCCTGCAAAAACAGATTTCACGGAGTCAACATTAAGCTGGTTAAGTGTGGCGGCCTGACTCCGGCACGACGCATGATCGAACAGGCACGCCAACTGGACCTGCAGGTGATGGTCGGCTGCATGACCGAATCAACGGTCGGAATTTCCGCGATCGCCCAGTTGCTGCCACTACTGGATTTTGTCGACATGGATGGAGCCGAACTGCTGGCCAAAGACATCGCGAGCGGCGTGCGAGTTGAAAAGGGAGTTTGCAAATACCCGCGACTCGCCGGATCAGGCGTTGAGCTTCTGTCACGCCAGTGACAAGAAGATTCCGAAAATGATCCCACGGCAGGGCGACCGTGACTCGTTAACAAAGCAACCAAAAAGAAAATGGCTTCAAAAGCGGGTGAAGGGAATCGAACCCTCGTATTCAGCTTGGGAAGCTGATGTTCTACCATTGAACTACACCCGCGCGGCGAAATTCTCATCACCTTTCAAAAGTCTGGTCCACGCATCAAGGCGTGTCAATGCAAGGCAAATTCAGAATCGGATTGAGTATCGAGATCTCGATACCCCGCCCACCGCGGCCGGCACCGCTTTCAAAGAACAAATCCACCAGTCGTCAGACAGAAGGCCAGCAGCATGCACAACCAGACAACGTCAAGAAAGTGCCAATACTGTGCCGCGAAATCGACCGGCCAATGACGTTCGTGATCGTATCGCCCCAACCATGAGCGAATCGAAACCACTGTCAGTGCGATGACACCACCCGCGACATGAGCCGCGTGCAAAAGCGCTAAGACAACAACCATCCCAGCAACCCCTTTCCCGGTGCCACCATCGAGCGCTGGTCCAGCAAGCATCTCGCGCATTGCGTCGAACTGCAGCCCCATGAACACTACAGCGGTGATTCCACTGACCAGCAACAGCACACTTGTCATGAGACGCTTTTCCCGACGAATAGCCCGGGTCGCCGCGTGGACAAGACCACTGATCACCAGCAGACATGCGGTGCTGACCAGAAACATCGATGGCAAGGGAGCCGCCGACTGCGGATCACCCCTGCGGGCATAGGCATAGATTCCATAAAGCAGGATACTACTCAGGAAGAATATGAGTAGTGAAACGAGAAACAGCGCACCACCGATGTGGTGCTGCTTGTCACTCGGCAAAATCGCTTTCGGCTTTTGCAATCGCGAAGTCATGGAAAAAAACATCAGTCACCCATCTAACCAAGAGCAGTTTCGGGGAGAACCGCAATAAACAGGAACTCATTAACTGATGGGATCTGTCCTTCGTACTATTTAAACGGGTTTACGTAACCAGGCGTATCGCCAAAACAAATGCCCATCGCTCGTGCTGTTTTGACCGCAGAGCCGTCTGGATCAACCGTCCGCAAATCGCCCACAGCCGCTTCGATGGAGGCATCAAGGATATCTGGAGGATCATAGCACACCATCTGGCCGAATTTCTTTTCGACAATCAAACGCACCGCGTGAGCTCCGTATTGGCTCGACAAGACACGATCAAACGTCGTTGGACCACCTCCTCGCTGCAAGTGACCCAAAACAACACATCGCACGTCCTGATCAATTCGACTCTCCAGTTCCCCCGTTACGATCTGTCCAATACCGCCCAACTTCTTTTGCATGTTCTCGGAATCCTGCCCCACAAAATCTCCGCTCGGTAACGCGGCGCCCTCAGCAACCACCACAAGTGTAAAGTTCTTGCCCATTCGGGTCCGCTCGTCGATCTTTGCCACGATATTTTCATAGGTCCACGCAACCTCTGGAATCAGGATCACATCCCCACCACCTGCAATGCCGCCATGCAACGCTATCCAACCCGTGTGTCTTCCCATCACCTCCAACACCATGACTCGGCCGTGACTGGCCGCAGTCGTGTGCAGCCGATCCAACGCATCTGCACAACAAAGCACAGCGCTATTGAAACCAAATGTGTAGGCAGTGCATGAAAGATCGTTATCAATCGTCTTGGGTACTCCAACCACAGGCAGCCCTGCCTCATGAAACTGAAGAGCAGTGGACAATGACCCATCGCCACCCACAACAATCAATCCCTCAAGCTGGAACGCTTCAAACGTTTCTTGCACCTGATCCAGAATACCATCAGCAAGTTCTGCCCTGCCATCTTTTCCAATCCGTGCTCCGAAACGCCCTTTGTTGGTAGAGCCCAGAATCGTACCGCCTTCAACAAGAATCCCTGACGTCACCTCGGGGGTCAGATGCTGACACTGAATCGGATCAATCAGCCCCTCAAAACCATTTTTGAATCCAATCACTTGGTAACCAAGCCAAAACGCAGATTTAGTCACCCCACGAATGACTGCATTCAAACCAGGACAATCTCCTCCTGAAGTCAGAATCCCTATCCGAGGTCTTCCATCAAGTTCAGCCGCAATCGCTTTTGCTTTCAAATCGTTTGCCATGGGATTCCTGACTTGGGACAGAAGCCTTGTAGAGCTTCCCGATATAAGATTTTTTAGAACAATTTCATTGAGTCGTGAAACACAATGCCAATCCGTCGGCCTTGGCGCGACAAACGGCAACTGAATCCGCACGGGAATAAGTTACCTGATTGTACCTTTGCCTGAACCATCATCATCCATGACATCCTCACTTCTTCTGGATTGTCACTAAGTTTGGTTGAGTTTTCGATTGCTGGACAGGAGGGGCATCCGCGACATGACGTGCGATTCAGCGAGGACTTTCTTTGAGTTCAGAATAGAGCGGACGGGTATCCTCGGAAGCGGAATGGTTTCGTGCAAAAAGCTATCAGTCTGGTGAGATTCTGAGCTTTGACCGATGATTGAAAACCCTGTTTCATCTTGACGTTCGTCCCATAATCTCGGTACGAAAACTCATCATGGAGGTGGAAGATTCGATCGCCGCGCGCCGTCCTCAGCGATGGAGCAAACCGATGGATGCGTCGATGGACGATGCAGACATTCTGTGGTTGCGCTCTCGCGAGCCATTTGCCAGCATGGACAGCAAGTCCTTTCCACGCTCCATATCACTGGAAGGCATCCTCCGAAACGACTGTCGAATCAAACGCTGCGAACCAGGCGAGGTCATCGTTCGAGAAGGTGATTACGGCAACAGTGCTTTTCTGGTCATCGCAGGTAGTGTCAAGGCGATTGTGGATTCCTTGGCACCCGAACAATTAGGGCGTTCAAATACCGAGAAACTTTCTTGGTTCCAAGCGGCTCGTCAATTCCTAAGCCGGACCGGAGTAACCGAGGCACGTTCACCTGAGCAAGTGACCACTGCTACCAGTTCGCCAAATGCGAGCAGCTTGATCCGCAAGATTGATGATCGTCCAGCAATTTTCCTGCAGGACTTCAACGCGGTCCTACGCAACCACGCGAGTGTGGAACTGGGGCCAAGTGAAATATTCGGTGAAGTCGCTGCCATGTATCGCTCTCCCCGCACCGCTACGGTCATTGCTGCCACCGAAGCAACCTTGCTTGAGATTCGTTGGCAGGGACTACGTAACCTGCGGCAAGACAAGCGTTTCGCTGAAAGCATGGACGAGCATTATCGCACACACTGGCTCAATGTTCATTTGCGTGAAATTCCACTGCTGCGTCACCTACCTGAAGCGAGTTTGCTTCGGGTTGCGGAGGCAACGCAAATGCGTTCATTTGGACGCGATGAATGGAACGCAGATTACAAACGTACACGGGCCTTGCCTATCGAACAGCAACTGGCTTCTGAACCAATAATATTTGAAGCGGGTCGTGTTCCCACTGAACTGGTGATGATTCGCAGCGGTTTTGGCAGACTAACACAACAGCACGGTGCCTCACTCCGCACCACTGCCTACCTTGGAAAGGGCTATGTCTTCGGCTTAGAGGAATTGGCCTACAACAGTTTACGACCGGCCAACGCCCCACTACTGAGTTTGCAGAACACCTTACGAGCTATCGGATTTCTTGATGCCTTATTCATTCCGGCAGAGGCATTTGCAGCCGACATTCTGCCTCACGTGCGGCGAACCGACTTACCTGAACAGGCAGCAAGCTTACTGCTGAAACCAGCAGATCAGCGGTTAGCGCCGGAAGTAGATCACCGACAGAAACATCACGAACAGAACACAGTCAATATCCAGCACAACGACACTGAAAGTGAGTCTGAGCAACACCACCCCCCAACCGCATTACTGGAATTCATCGTCCAGAACCGTCTGAACAACGGACAACAAGCCATGCTAATCGACCTTCATCGCTGCACTCGTTGCGATGACTGTGTCAAAGCCTGCGGCGATGCACACGATGGAAATCCCCGCTTCGCCCGGCGGGGACTGTCCCATGACCGAGTGCAGGTTGTTGAAGCATGCATGCAGTGCAGTGATCCGGTTTGCATGATCGGTTGTCCAACAGGATCCATCATGCGGGATCAGGATTCAGGAGTCGTACAGATTCATGAATCAATCTGCGTGGGCTGTGGCATCTGCGCTGCCGCGTGTCCTTACGAAAACATCCAAATGAAAGAGGTGTTTGACCACCAGGGACGCCCCTATCGTGATGCGACAACTGCCTTGCCAATTGTAAAAGCGACCAAGTGCGACATGTGCAGCAAACTTCCGTCTGGCCCAGCATGTGTTGCCGCCTGCCCGCACGATGCTCTTGTTCGAATTGACCTTACCGATTCCACGCCACTACAAGAGTGGCTCGACCTGCGGAGCTAGTTGGATGGCCCTACACTCATTCCGTCAACGTCGTCGCATCGCAATCACCCTGACTATTCTTGCGCTCCTTGCCATGCTTGGCACGGTTTGGATTCAAACGGGCCAATTGGTTGGCGCCTCACTGCTAACCGGTGGAACCCTTCTTTCTTGCATTCTGCTGCTGGCGTTGTTTGGCATGCGCCGCCGTATAACGATCCTGCCACTCGGCAGCGTTAGCACATGGACGCAAATCCACATCTACATGGGAATTTTCACAGCGGTTGTGTACTGGATGCACGTACCCAACCTGATCGGAAACGGTATCTTCGAAGGTGGTCTTTCGCTCGTTTTTCTGCTTGTCACCATCAGCGGATTTTACGGTCTCTATGCCTCACGAACGCTACCCAAACGGTTGACAACTGTAGAAGGGCAACACCGAATTGACCAGATTGAGTTTCATCGCATGCAAATTGCCGATCACGCAAGAAAGCAAATCGAGGAATTCAGCATACATGCCGGCATACCGAGTCTCAGCAACTTCTACACACAACATTTGAGTCCCTTTTTCAACTCTCGCCCCACTCTGACTTATGTACTGGCTCCAACCAGCGGGCGAAGACGCAGGTTGCTGAACAACCTTAACAATTTGGAATGTGAATTGGAAAGCGAAGGCCTGAATACCGCCGAAAGATTTGCCGCGTTGGTGCGGCGCAGGGATGATCTGGATTACCAATTTGCCTTACAGCTACGTTTACGGTTGTGGGTCGCATTTCACAGCATACTGACCCTAGTGTTAGTCTCGGGTGGTGTTGCCCATAGTTTCATGGCCTTTCGTTTTGCAAGTTAGACTCAAAGCAAGCATCGTTTCAAAACGAAAAATCCAATCAAACCACGAACTCTATGAACAGCCAGGAAGCACGCACTGGCGTGAGACAACATGTGGTGAAACGCCTTGCGTTCAATTTTCCTCATCGAGTTTTTTTAATGAGAGTCCTTGTCATTCAACATAGTGCCGCCGATTCACTGGCCGCGGCAGAAGATGTGATCTTAAAACTGGGACACGAGATTGTCACCGTTCGCATTGATCAACAGCATCCCATACCAAGAGCGGTTGACTGTGATGCAATGATCATGCTGGGTGGTCCGTACCCATTGACGATGGATAATCGTCCCGACTGGATGGCCAACGAACAGAAACTAGTGCAGAAGTACGTTGAGGACGGCAGACGTATTTTGGGGATTTGCCTGGGATCGCAAATCCTCGCATCTGCACTTGGTGCAAACGTTCGCCGCAATGACCAAGCAGAACTAGGCTGGCATGAGTTACGACGCGTTTCGGGGCAGTCCACAATGGTTGATGACAACCTGCCGTCACAGATGACCGTTTTTCAGTGGCACAGAGACACATTTGAAATCCCGCATGGTGCCCAACACCTCTATGAATCGGAGGGCTGCCTCAACCAGGCGTTCAGCCTGGATGATCGAATCTTTGGTTTGCAGTTTCATCTTGAGGCTGACATGCGAACAATCCGAACATTTCTTGCTGTTTCGAAGTACCGGAAATTGACAGGCAAGGGTATTCAAACTGAGTCAGAGATCATGGCAGGAACCGATCAACACCTGACGGATCAAATGAAACACATGCGTTCTTTTCTGGCTCACTTGCTGCCCGCTGATTGAACTGATGACGCCAATCAATTCAATTCTTTTTCAAACCGCAGTTATTACAAGCGACGGGCAACGACAATATCCAAGTCACGCGCGTCACCGCGTGCGGATCATCGCTTGGGTGATGCGATGATAGGTTTGCGAAAGACTTCACGAAAGAAATCAACCACCGTGTGGTAGGTGACAGGACTGACAAACGTCAGCATGTGCCCCTGCTTGGGAATTACAGCAAGACGGCTATCGACCCCGGCTTTGACTTGCGATTGATGAAACTCACGTGTTCCCGCCAAAGGTACCAGAGCATCACCCTCTCCATGAAATAATTGTGTCACAGGATCATCGCCTGACACATGTGCAGCGGGCGAAGCTGCGATATAGTTTTCAGGTTTTTCCCGTCGGGATCCACCGAGAAAATATGCCACTGCACTGTTATCGATCGGAAGAGAACGAAAATCACAGGGTGGCCCTCCCGCACAAACAGCGTAAATTTTCGGTAACTGCTTCCACCTCGCGTCCGTGAGTGGCCAGTTACTGGCTGCTGCTCTGACCACCATCGTTTCGTCTGCCAACGAGGCCAGTAGTGCCGAAAGGTGTCCACCCGCTGAATAACCAAATAAGCCGACCTGCTTTGAATTTAATTTCAGTCGTTGGGCATTTTGGTGCACCCAAACCATCGCAGAGCGTACATCATCAACCTGTGCGGGAAATTTATGGGTCGGTGCCAAACGGTAATTGATTGTTACAGCCACGATTCCTTCCTTGGCAAGCAACTGTGAATAGGAAGCAATTGTCCATTTATCCCCGGCGACCCAACCACCCCCATGAATCACGATCACGACCGGGTAACCGTTCTCAGGCGGATCTGATGTAGGGAAGTACAAATCGCACAACCCAGCTCTGCCCTCCTGTTCGCTAAACCGCTGGTCCTTCTCCAGTCTTACGCCGTTGGCAGGCATTCCTTTTCCTAAGCCGTTGGCAGGCACGCCTTGCTGACTGCCGGCCGCAATATCGCTTACATTCCTGAGATCATCTAAGGCAGCTTTGGGTGCTGGTTTTATTTTCGGTGGTATTTCGGGCGTCGCATCTTGGGCCTTCGTGATCTGAACGGGATTGTCCGCCCCATTCGATGTTTCACCGATGGCTAAAAGAGCTACCGCTATCATCACGAACAGCGCCCCAAGGGTGGAATTCCCAGCTAAAACGAGGGGACTGTAGGGCATGGAACGAGTTTTCATGGCAAGCGGGAGGTGGGAGAAATCTAGCCGCACCGTATAATAGAAGGAACGCCTAGGCCAGTCGAATCTCAATCACCGGACTCTTATATCCATGTCAGTCGAATTAAATACCGTACCTGAGGCAGTGGAGGCTATCCGTCGGGGTGAGGTGGTGATCGTTGTGGATGCGGAAGACCGTGAAAACGAGGGCGACTATATCTGTGCAGCAGAGAAGGCCAGCCCCGAAGTCGTCAACTTCATGCTCGACGGGCGAGGCCAACTGTGTGTATCGATTCTTCCAGAGGTCGCAAAGCGGCTCGATCTGAATCCGGTTGTGATCCAAAACGATGCACCTTTAAAAACCGCATTTTTGACACCGATCGACATCCGAGAGGCAAAGACCGGTATCACGGCAACCGAGCGTAGCGAAACGATTCGGCGTCTGGCATCGCCAGAATGCTCGACAGATGATTTTGTCCGCCCGGGACACGTTTACCCTTTGCTGGCGAAACAGGGTGGTGTGCTTCGTCGTGCGGGTCACACAGAAGCGGCTGTCGATCTGGCTCGAATGGCTGGCTTGGCACCTGCTGCTGCTCTTTGCGAAGTATTGGATGACGAGGGTGGGCGTGCGACACGTGATCGACTCGGTGAAATCGCAAAAGAAAAGAACCTAAAAATCATCAGCATCGAACAACTGATTGCCCACCGACGCGTGAGTGAAAAGTTAATCAGTCGCGATGCCGAGTCACACTTGCCAACCAAATATGGCGAATTCCAGATCATCGTGTTTGGTGTTCAATATGAGGCGCAGGAACCGATTGCCCTCGTGTTTGGTGACCTCACCGATGCGGGACCACCACCTCTGGTCCGAATGCACAGCAGTTGTTTTACAGGTGACCTGGTGGCTTCACTGCGTTGTGACTGTGGTGATCAGCTGCACATGGCATTAAAGATGATCAGCAGCGAAGGGCGAGGCGCCTTGGTCTACCTTCCTCAAGAAGGCCGCGGAATTGGGCTAGCTCAGAAAATACGTGCATACGGGCTTCAGGACAACGGTCTGGATACAGTCGAGGCGAATCATGCCTTGGGATTCAAAGCTGACATGCGTGACTACGGGATCGGGCTCCAAATCCTGAAGGATCTGGGGCTCAACGAAGTCCGTTTGCTGACCAACAATCCCAAGAAGACAGAAGCATTCAATCTTCGCGGATTCGACCTCCGTGTCGTCGATCAAGTGCCGATCGTTCCCCCTGTAAATGAACATAACCAGCGGTACCTCGAAACGAAACGTAAAAAGATGGGGCATCAACTGCCCGACATGTAGGAATCCGTCCGCCACCGGCCCCGACAGGGCAATTCGGTGAAGTGCCGATTTACGGTGATTACATCGCTGAAAGATGGAGTGGATTGTGTGAAAGCCAAGTTGTGAAATCAATGTGGGACGGTGACTGGGTAGAGCGGCTTGGGCGAGATAGAATGAGGATGTTGGCAGCCGACTAACTCGGGTGCCTGCTTCCGCCCCACGAAGTATTCGGTACCGCTCGTTCATGTCCACAACAGTTGAAAATGAATGGCCTCGTCAGGTCACCATCCTGGGCGTGGGACTTTTGGGTGGCAGCGTCGCGTTGTCGATGAGACGCACCGTGCCTGGCATCCGATTGGTCGGTTTGGCCCGCAGTCCTGAAAAACGACAGTTTCTGACGGCCAGCGGCATCGTTGATTTGCCCGCTGAAACGATTTCAGATGCCTGTGAACAAAGCGATGTGGTAGTAGTAGCCTCACCGGTCGATCGAATCGCAGAAATGGTCATTTCGGCGGCCGAAAGTTCACCCGAGCATTGCTTAATCACTGATGTGGGCAGCACCAAACGCCAAATTGTGGCGAGCGTGGACGTTCACCCGGCTGCCTCTAGAAAGTTTGTCGCGGCGCACCCAATCGCCGGATCTGAGAAATCAGGCCCCGAAAATGCCACAAGCTCATTATTTGACGAAAAACTGGTCGTTGTGACACCTACGGAAACGACCTCTCCTGAACTGCTGGAAAAAGCCCACCAGTTTTGGCAGCTGACCGGTGGACAAACATGCGAAATGACGCCATCCGAGCATGACACCCACTTGGCAGCGATCAGCCACATGCCACACTTGGTGTCAGCATTGGTTGCAAAAATCGCGTCTTCCGAGGCTCTGCCACTGGCAGGAAGTGGCTGGCGTGACATCACTCGAGTGGCAGCGGGCGACCCCACACTGTGGGCAGCCATCTGCAGCGAGAATCGGGCGGCCATCGGAAGCGAATTGAAACAATTCGCTGAAGAGCTGGAACGGTTGCGGCAATTGCTGCAGAATGCAGATGATGCTGCCTTGCACCAATGGCTTACGGAAGCAAAAAAGATCAAAGAACAGTCTCCCTGAGACGCACTTGCATTGAATCACTCACAGGGTCTGAGAACATGCCTCTCTGGCAAATCGATATCTATCCGGCAGACGATCAGGTCGATCGTGAAGCCACACGGACAACTGAAGAAATTTCTGAACTTGGTCTCGGCGAGCAGGTCTCGGTTGCCTTCGCACGTAGTTTTCTTGTGCAAGGAGAGTTCGCAATCGCGGAAGCGAACCGACTCGCCGAAACTCTGCTTTGTGATGCGGTTACCGAAAGAGCGGTCGTCGCGATCGCCGGACAGGACACGCTCAACGAACCACCGGGAACAGAGTCCACGCTCGTCAACGTACTGCCCAAGCCTGGCGTCATGGATCCTGTTGCTGCCAGCACGATTGGTGCCGCGCAAGATGCGGGCTTTGACGTCACAGCAGTCCGGACAATGCGGAAGTATTGGCTGGGTGATGTCGAAGTTTCAACGCTCGATCCGATCTGTCGTCGCGCGTTGTCCAATGATGCCATCGAGCAGGTCATTATCGGACCGTTGGAAATGGACCAACTTGATATCGGAGCACCCTACGATTTCGAACTGGTCACGATACCAATTCGTGAACTTGACGACGAAGGCTTGGAACGCCTTTCCCGTGAAGGACAACTTTATCTGACCTTGGTAGAGATGCAGACGATCCGAGCCCACTTCGTTTCCTTGGGAAGAGATCCAACCGACATTGAGCTGGAATCTGTAGCACAGACATGGTCAGAGCACTGCAGCCATAAAACCTTAGCGGGACGGATCCATTATCGAGGCCCCGGGCTCGAAGAAGGTAATCCGTTGGATGAACGGCAGTACGAGAACATGCTCAAAGAAACAATCTTTGCTGCAACCCAATCGATTCGACATTCACTGGGTGACGACGACTGGTGTGTAAGTGTGTTCAAAGACAACGCGGGCGTTGTGACGTTCGACAATGACTACCATGCCTGCTTCAAAGTTGAAACGCACAACCACCCTTCCGCCTTGGAGCCGTACGGGGGAGCCAATACGGGCATTGGTGGGGTCATCCGTGATCCGATGGGTACCGGAATGGGTGCCAAACCTGTCTGCAACACTGACGTATTCTGCTTTGCTCCGCCGGAAACGGATGTTGAATCACTACCTCCAGGCGTGTTGCATCCCCGCACCGTCATGAAAGGTGTGGTTTCAGGTGTCCGTGACTACGGTAATCGAATGGGCATCCCAACCGTTAACGGTGCGGTGTACTTTGACCGTCGCTATCTCGGCAACCCGCTGGTTTACTGCGGCAACGTGGGGATGATTCCCGTCGGGATGGAGGAAAAGGAGGTCAAGCCGGATGACTTGATCGTGGCACTAGGAGGCCGCACTGGGCGTGACGGCATTCATGGCGCAACATTTTCATCAGCCGAGCTAACCAGTGAATCCGAATCTCTTTCGGGAGGTGCCGTTCAAATCGGCAACGCAATCACCGAAAAGATGGTGCTTGATGTGTTATTGCAAGCCCGCGACCGAGGCTTGTTCAATGCAGTGACCGACTGTGGTGCGGGAGGCTTTTCAAGTGCCGTCGGCGAGATGGGCGAAGAAGTTGGAGCCGAAGTTTGGCTTGAGAAAGCTCCTTTGAAATACGAGGGGCTGAACTACACCGAAATCTGGATCTCTGAAGCACAGGAACGCATGGTGCTGTCGGTCCCAGCAGATAGCTGGGATGAACTCAAAGACCTTTGTGAAAGCGAAGGCGTCGAGGCAGCAATTCTGGGACGCTTTGCACCTACCGGAAGATTGCAACTCACCTATCACGGGCAAGTGGTGGGTGACATCTCGATGAGCTTCTTGCATGACGGCCGACCACCCGTCGTGCGTGATGCAATTTATTCACCTGCACCTGTTGAACCACTTGAAATCTCAGAACTATCAGCAGAAGACAATCGCGACACTTTGCTGGCTGTCATGGGCAGCCTGAACGTCGCCAGCAAAGAATGGGTTATTCGCCAATACGACCATGAGGTTCAGGGTGGCAGTGTTGTCAAACCATTGGTCGGTCCTCAGTGCGATGGTCCCGGTGACGCCGCGGTTATCCGACCACTACTGGAAAGCCAACGGGGACTGGTGATTTCATGTGGCATGAATCCACACTACGGCGATTTCGATACTTATCATATGGCAGCCTCGGCAATCGACGAAGCGATGAGGAATGCTGTTGCCGTGGGAGCCGATCCATCAAAAATCGCGATTCTTGATAATTTCTGCTGGGGCTACACCGACCGGGCCGAAACACTCGGATCACTTGTGCGAGCTGCAATCGCTTGCCAGGACATGGCAATCACTTTGGGTACTCCGTTTGTGAGTGGCAAAGACAGTCTGAATAACGAATTCAGTTTTGATAACCCCGACGGCCAACGCGAAACAATTTCGATTCCTCCCAGCCTGCTTATCAGTGCCATGGGACAAATCGATGATGTTTCTAAGTCCGTGACAATGGATGCAAAAACAGCAGAAAACATCGTCTTTCTCGTCGGCTCAACCAAGAATGAACTTGGCGGTTCCCATCTGTCGCTGGTGCGCGAACTCGACGGTGGTGACGTACCTCAGGTCAATTCACTGATGGCAAAGCAAACGTTCCTGCAAATTCATCAGGCAATACAAAACCGGTGGATCCGTTCCTGTCATGACTTGAGTGAAGGTGGCCTCGCGGTGGCAGCGGCAGAAATGGCGATGGCGGGCGGCCTTGGTATGAAAATTGACATCTCTCAAGCAGCAACAGACCTCAACAATACTCAGCGACTGTTTAGCGAATCCAATACCCGATTCCTAGTCGAGACGACTCCAGCGAACGCGGAGGAATTCCAACAATTGTTGCAATCCGCAGACGTCCCCGTTTGTCGTTTGGGTACAATTCTGCAGGACAACGAATTAGTCGTCACGTGTAACGAGGAGATTGTGATGCAAGTCAACTTGGAAGACGCAAAAGCCGCCTGGAAAAAGCCGCTCGACTGGTCCTAAGCCACGCACAGTTTTGCTTCAACCTCATTAGTCTCCACCTGCCCTGACCACACGCCATGATTTCAGCAGTCCAACAAGCGACCTGCACTGTCGTCATCTCGCGAGGTCAATCGCGCAACCCACAGAAACGCGGACTCGAAAATGGCATCGCGGACGAGATCGGCAAACTCAAGGGAGTCAATGTTGTAACGATCCCGCATCTGTATGACCTGCCAAAAACGAGCGACTCTTACCAACAATTGTCGCAAATCGAAGGCGATCTGATCGTCGTTTCATGGATCTACTCGCGGGCAGCACACTGGATCTTGGATCGCAATGGGATCCAAGGTCAGGTGGGCATCGTCAACCTCGGTGATTCCGAAGAAGACGAGCTAACAAACAACGCAATAGAGCAACCCTACCCGGTTTCTGCCGATCCCGAGTCTGCCGATCCCGAGTCTGCCGAGCCAGTGGTTGATCGTGTCACCGACATGTACCCCAGACCTGAGCGGAAAATCCACTGCATCGATCTGAAAGTAGAAAACGATCCACAAGCGTTCCTCGGTGAAATCAAACGCATCCTTGGTATGGAAGTCAGTCCCCCAGACACATCCCTGCCAATCGTCGGTGGCCAACTCGTTCAGGTGGAAGAACAGACATCAAGACGCTGGTATCCAGTCATCGATTTCAGCCGCTGTACAAATTGCATGGAATGTGTCGACTTTTGCCTGTTTGGTGTCTACGGAGTGGACGGCACTGAGAACATCCTCGTCGAACAACCAGACAACTGTCGCAAGGGCTGCCCAGCGTGCAGTCGAGTTTGCCCTGCAAATGCTATCATCTTCCCTCAGCACAAGGCACCTGCAATTGCTGGAGCGGAAACGGAGGGCGATGAGGGATTCAAGATCGATTTATCACAATTGTTTGGTGCACCGAACAAGAATGAAGACCCGATCGAGACAGCTGCGAGGGAACGAGATGAACAGCTATTGCTCGCTGGCCGAGACACCATTGGAATTGATGAACAGCTTAAAAAGCGTCAAGCAGACCTCAGTTCCAGCCCTAAAGATGGTCTGGATCGCTTGATCGATTCGCTGGATGAATTCAATCTTTAATCAATTGCTGAATTTTCTTAGCGCGGCAATCCGACTTGTCTAATTTTTCAGGGTAAACTCAGAGCCGCTGACGTCCGATAGCACATGTAGGTTTTACTACAATGGAGCTAACCGTGCAGCAACGTCGACCCTCATCTTTGTACCGTCGCTGCTGCATAGCGGTCTTGCTTACTTCCACGTCGGCATTTGTTGGCGTAGCGTCGGTTTCTGCAGTCGCCCCAGAAGTCCCGCCGATGCTCCGGATTCCCGCTGAGCGATCAGATACAAATGTTCATGTGAATTCACCGCTGAACTCTACGATGAGAATCCGCGTAGCTCGACGACCCTGGCTATTCGATAAACTGTCCACGCCAAGTTCAAAACCATCCATTAAGATGACGCCACCGAGGCCGCCCGCTGCGATTGCGGATCCACCATCGATGTCGTTGGTCATTCCCGAGAACGGAAGCGGCTGGGTGACTCGCGGTCGGGTAAAGACTCAGATACCCAACTACGCTGATCTGAAGATCAACCCAAAGCAGGCCGGGGAAGCTGAGACACCCAGCACTGGACTATGGGCGAAGGGGCTTTCGGGCGCTGATCAATTGGCGCCACAAACGAAGCTGCAGAGCATCTCGCCGAAACCAGCCGTCTCAGAACCGGACAACACCGATAAATCGGCCGCTGACTCGGACGTTGTGGACACAACCGCCGCGAACCCGCTGTCGACGAAGAAGCAGTCCAAGCTGGAACTGAAACGACAAGATACCACCAAGAACCAATCCAACATTGGCAAGAAATCCACTGCGACACTCAAGAGTACCGCAGTGATCGTTGGTGAAGGCAACAAATTAACGAAAACCAGCGACACGAATCCTTCCGGCGATTCAAAATCGAGTTCGGCGAAGGGCGAAACAACTCTGAAACTGAATACGACAGAGTCGCCATCCAAGTCCGCCACGGCTGACTCGCAGTCTGACGCTGAGATGGTCGCGAGCGACGAAACTTCAACCGGGGCCAAGACGTCTGCCGAGCCCACCCCGGGAAGGATAGCCGGTTCGAAGCCAGCTGATGAGACTGATAACAAGGCCGATAGCAACGGCGTTGCCGAGACAAAGTCGCCTGAGATCACCAAGGATGATGACCTCAAGACGAATGATGTTGTCAAAGTTCGCAAGCTGCGGCTTCAGGCAGACGGCACTGTTTCGGATAAATCTGGTCTAGCAGAGAATGAAACAGCGTCACTCAAGGCCGAGGAAACTGCCAAGAAGGCACCGGCATCACAGTTCGTAAGCAGTGATAATCCGCGTGCCACAAAAATTGACTACACAGGTCGACCTGCCGAGCCATTGAAGCTCACACGGTCTGTTTCGCGGATGCGAAACACAATTAAACAGGGACTGCTGTACTATTACGCTCGGCCTGAAGCCGCCAATGAGAGAAGCAACTGGGGCATGTTGCACTCCATCATGGTGTTCGGAGCGGATACCAAGATTCGTGTCAACAATCGAAAGCACAGTGCGATCGCTTGGATCGCGGGCAACAACGCATGCAGGGGCCAGCGACTACTCACGATCAAGGACGACGCCATTGCCGCCCGCAGCGGTGTAGGCCTGCAGGGGCACCAAGCTCAAATGCTTGCGGTATTCTCACTTTGTGACGTGCCACTAGATTATCCAGTCTACGCTTCCAACCGGAAGTTTTCGGTACGCGAGATTGTCGAATCCGAGATGTTGGCCTGCCGTTCGGGGGAAGAGCTTACTTTCTCTCTGATTGGTTTGTCACACTACCTCGACACCGACACCATGTGGCTCAATGCCGACGGCGAGACATGGAGTTTTGAACGGTTGATCAAGGAAGAGCTTGCTCAGCCGATCGTCGGAGCGGCTTGTGGTGGAACACACCGCCTGATGGGATTTGCCCACGCTCTGCGTAAGCGTCGTGCCGCTGGCAAGCCGATTACCGGGCAGTGGAAGCGAGCAGAGATCTTCATGAAAGATTTCGAAAGATATGCCTACCGCTTACAGAATCGTGATGGTTCGATGAGCACTGACTGGTTTGAAGGCCGTGAAGACAACGGAGATGTGGATCGCAAGATCCAGACCACTGGTCACATGGTTGAGTGGTTACTCACGATCACACCTGATTCGAAGCTTCAGGAACCACGTCTGGTAAATGCAGTCCGTTTCCTCGCCAACACTATCTACAGTGAACGCGGACACGACTGGAAGATCGGCCCTAAGGGACACGCGTTACGGTCTCTCGCTATGTACTACGAGCGGGCCTACGGCGGCGACACGGCATGGCAATCAAGTTCAATGGCAAAATCGGGCACTCAATCCCGCCGTTGATCATCTTTTAGGCTGTTTGCCTGTCCGCGACACGCACCATCGACTAGAGTATTGGGATCCTGTCCCGTTTCTTCTTTGGGCTCGGCTGTCGATGGCAACGCAACGACTGACCAAACACAACTCCGCCATGGTTTCCTCTGCCATTGCGCTGCTTCAGGCTCGCAATGCGGATGCATTGCTCATTCTTCTGGATGGGTCAACTGATTGGAAACGGATCGTCGAACTGACCGGCGATACGAATAAGCCGGTGATTGTCGCCTTGGATTCACAGGAAGACCTCGAAGGTGCATCAGAAGCTGGTCTGAAAACTCTTGCTCTCAACAAAGAGAAGGCTCCGCTGCTGGAACGCTTACAGCATGCGTTACTGGAAGCTGCTGCTGATGAGCTGATTCGCACAAATGGAGAAGTGGTGGCCGTTTATCGTGGTTTCCAGCAGAATCGCTTGGACTCCATTAGCCATTTACAGCTTGATGAACGAATGAGGCGCCTGACGAGTCGTGACCTGCAAATGCTCGAAAGCCGGGTGCCGTTACAGACGATCAAAGTTGTCGTTGACCTCGCAGCCCAAATCGGACGTGAAGGCCGTGAAGGAAAAGCAGTAGGAACCCTTTTCGTCGTCGGTGATACCCGCAAAGTTCTGGAACACTCCAACGACAGTGGTGTCGATCCCTTTCGCGGATACAACAAGAAACATCGAAATCTGCTGGATGCCCGCGTCCAGGAAGATGCCAAGGAAATCGCACAACTAGACGGCGCTTTCCTGATCGGCAGTGATGGCGTAATCGAGCGTAGTCGTCAGATGCTGGAAGTCTCACATGAAGACCTGACCATGACCAAAGGGCTTGGTGCGAGGCACTGGGCTGCAGCTGCAATCACTCGAAAAACAAAAGCAATTTCGGTCGTGGTCAGCCAGTCAACGGGTACAGTCAGGCTGTACCAAGACGGTAATCCGGTGATGCGAATCGAACCAATGGACAAGGCTGTGAAGTGGCAGGAATTCGCTTTCGAGCCACCTCCCTCACCACCGGAAGCCTAAGGCATCTGGTTCTGCAAGAATGCTCAGGCATTGCCAGACTTACCAGCATTAACCGTGTGCAATGTCGCGGTCACATGGCTGTCGCTATCTCTTGGCAGACGGCAAGACGCCGACTTTTTCCAAACCGCACCAACGCTTCTTATTGGACGGTTCCGAGTAGTTGACGAGTCGCCAGCCCAATATCGGGCTGCCTCATCAGTGACTCACCAACGAGGATCCCTTTGACACCACCGGCGCCCAAACGTTGCACGTCTTCGTGGGTGCGGATTCCACTTTCACCCACAACAAGACGATCCTCAGGAATCTGAGGCCGCAACGTCAATGTGTGATCGAGAGATGTTTCAAAGGTATGCAAATTTCGATTATTGACACCAACAAGCCGTGTGCCGGTGGCAAGGACCGCTGGCAGATTCGCCGGATCAAACAACTCGATCAATGTCTGCATTCCAAGTTCAACGGTTTGATCATGCAATCTGACAAGCTGTTCGGGCGTCAAGCATTCCGCAATCAGTAGAACACAATCGGCTCCAGCCGCACGTGCCTGAAGCAACTGGTATCGATCGATGATGAAATCTTTACGAAGGAGTGGCAGCCCGACCGCCTGCCGAATATCGACCAGATAATCGAGACATCCCTTGAAGAACGGTGCATCAGTTAAAACACTGATGCATGCGGCACCCGATTCAGCGTAACTGCGGGCAATTTGAACCGGATCGAAGTCTTCCCGAATCAACCCCGCCGAAGGACTAGCCCGTTTGACTTCAGCGATCAACTGAACCGCCTCTCCGACAGCCAGAGCGGCGTGAAAGTCACGACAGGGGGGCAGATCGCGAACCCTCGACTCGAGTACTTCAGTGGGTTGGTGCCCACGATCAGTCTCGATTGTCTTGCGAGTCTCTACGATAATCTTGTCGAGAATCGTCATCAGTGTTTGAAGTGCCGTCTTCCGGTGAACACCATTGGCATGCCATGTTCGTTGCAAGCCTCAATGACTTCATCGTCGCGTCTCGACCCGCCCGGTTGAATAATGGCGATGACACCAGCATCAGCAGCGGCTTCGATTGAATCGGGGAATGGGAAGAAAGCGTCGGAGGCGAGTACCGATCCAGGAGCACGGTCGCCAGCTTTTTCGATTGCGATTTCGACGCTGTCAACGCGGCTCATTTGGCCCGCACCGACACCGATCAGGGAAGTATCTTTACCCAACACAATGGCATTACTTTTCACGTGCCGGACCATTTCCCAGGCGAACGAAACATCATCCCAAACCTGATCCTCGATCTGTTCATCGGTGACAGTCTTCCATTGCAGCGATGAGCTTGTCATCCGATCGGTATCCTGCACCAGCATTCCTCCACTGATGAACCGCCTTTGAATTTGGGGCGATGGCTCGTCCAATCTTCCTGCTTGCATCAAGCGGACATTTTCTCGCCACCGAGGTCGCGTGGTCAGTAATCCGACAGCCTGTGCTTCGAAGTCGGGCGCAACAATAGCCTCGATGAACAAACCGGGCTCGCAAAGCAATTCAGCGGTAGCGGTATCCACTGTCCGATTGAAACCAAGAACCGAGCCAAAGGCACTCTGGGGATCTCCAGCAAGAGCTTTCCTGCAAGCATCCACAAGATTCTCGTCGGTCGCAGCTCCACACGGATTGTTGTGTTTCATGACCGACACAGCAGGACCGCCAAAACCTCGAACAATCTCCAACGCTGAATCCAGATCCAACAGATTGTTGTAAGACAAATCCTTTCCACTGAGTTGCCGAGCGGAAACAACATTGGCCGATCGAACGTTGGGATCACTGTACACAGCTGCACGCTGGTGAGGATTCTCACCATAACGCAGCTGATTCTTTCGCTTCAACGAAAGGTGCAAGCTGGCGGGGAACTCACCACCAATATTCTCACCACGCATGAAATCAGCGATCGCACGATCGTATCCAGCCGTGTGATCAAAAGCATCAGCTGCAAGTTGCTCACGCAGTGCAAAACTGGACCCACCGCTCGAGTCCAATTGCTCAAGCAATTCCCCATATTGTTCAGGACTGGTAGCCACGGCAACGTCGTTATGATTCTTTGCTGCGGCTCTGACGAGACTGGGACCACCGATATCAATTTGCTCCACACACTCTGCGCGAGTCGCCCCAGCCCGCGAAGCGGTTGCAGCAAAGGGATACAAGTTCACAACCACCAAATCAAATGGCTCAATGTCGTGATCACTGATCGCATCCATATGATCGTCACGATCTCGAATCGCAAGAATGCCGCCAAAGATCTTGGGATGAAGAGTTTTAACTCTGCCATCGAGCATTTCAGGGAATCCGGTGTACTCAGCAACATCCAGCACATCAATGCCAGACTGCTCAAGGTGCTTGCGAGTTCCACCCGTACTGTAAATACGGACTCCTGCTCGTTGTAAGCCCGCCGCCAGATCGGCGAGCCCCATTTTGTCGCTGACGCTGATCAGAGCGGTTCGAATTGGGACGACGTCGGACACGTTCGTAATCTGGGGTTGAAAGGAAAGACTAGCTAAAATCAGACAGCAAACACCACTTTGCGCCTCCCTGCATCCACCACCAATGTCCCAGTAATTTCCCTGAGTAACTGCCTCTGCATCCTTGCTTGGCCCGCATTGTTTTATGAGGTGCGGGACAATGGTCAAGCGGGGACAAGCCCGGAACTGATGGGTCGAGCCTTTTTCACCTGTTGCCAGCCTGATAACCCCCAACCTGATACTACCTGTCTTTACGGCATCTGACGGCACAACCTCTGAATTCTGCCTGTCTGACCGCGGCGGCTACACCAAAAAAGCCGTTTAAAAAACTTAGGCTGCCACGCAAAAAAGTCTGCAACTACACCATAATATCGCCATGAGAAACCTCTATCGCTCCATCAAGACGATCGCTCGAGTTGGATTACTCACCCCGCTCCTCACGATCTTTCCCCTGGGTCACCTGGCAGCTCAAGATCCGTTTGAATTCACAGAGAACTTTGACAACTTCGATCCAAGCCGTTTTCAGACCAAAATTCCAAATAAAAACACCCGAATTCGAAATGGAGTACTTTGGACCCACGGGGAAAGTGGCGGTAAGTATCCGCCCATGGTTCATCTGGATCTGTCCGCCCTTGAAATTAAAGGCGAAAAACATGAATACAAAGATCTGGAAATCTCTTTTCGCTACCGCTACTTGCAACCCGGTAGCATGATATGGTTCTTTCTTGATGGCGATGACGGATATGGCAGCGTTGATCATCTACTACGTGTCAAGCTGCTGCCTACCGGCGTTCAGCTTCAAATCGATTCCCACACATTGGACGCCAATCACCCCGATCGTCAAAACAAAGATCGCCCAGCAGACAAAATCAGTGCTGCTTTCCGCCTGAGTCAAAAGCTGCCAAAAGTTTTGGTCGAACTTAAGACCAGTCAATGGCATGACGTAAAAGTGGTTTTCCGAAGTAACACCGCCGCGATTTCAGTCGATGATGACGCGTATAGCCAAACGCTACGGCACAACTGCTTTAACACGACAAAACGCAAAATGCTCTGGATGCAGAAGAGCGGAGACGAAGGCATTGAGATCGATGACGTGGTAATCAGAAACACAACTAAATAGCTGCGTAAACGACCTGGAAATCCAGGTGATCTGGCTGGCTATTCGTTCGCGCCAGATTCCAGACGTACAGGAATCCCTGCATCCCGCATGATCTGCTTTGTTTCTGAGATTGTGAACTGTCCGAAGTGGAAGATACTGGCTGCCAAAGCAGCATCAGCTTTCCCTTTCTGAATGGCATCAACCAGATGGGCAGGGCTACCCGCCCCACCACTGGCTACGACTGGGATCGAAACGGACTCGCTAACAGCAGCCGTGACCGGAAGATCATAGCCATCGCAGGTTCCATCAGCGTCCATGCTGGTCAGCACAATTTCACCGGCACCAAGAGCCTCAACTTCGCGAGCCCAGTCGACTGCCATCAGCCCGGTAGGCTTTCGACCACCATTGATATGGACTTCCCATACTTCTTCACCATCCTTCATGACTCGTTTGGGATCAATGTTGACCACGATGCACTGGCTTCCAAATCGATCCGCTGCTCTGCGAACGAATTCAGGGTCCTTACAAGCAGCAGAATTGATCGACACCTTGTCGCACCCTGCGGATAACAACGAGCGGACATCCTCGATGCTGCGAACACCCCCACCAACCGTCAATGGCATGAAAACCTGCTCGGCGGTCCGTCGTACGACGTCCAGAATGATGTCACGTTTTTCATGGCTGGCAGTAATATCCAGAAAGACGAGTTCATCAGCACCCTCGACTTCATATCTTCGAGCGACCTGAACAGGATCACCAGCATCTCTCAAATTGACAAAATTTGTGCCTTTGACAACTCGGCCATCATGAACATCAAGGCAGGGAATGACACGTGCAGCAAGCATGATTCTGGTCTAGCGTTTGGGGGGATAAATTCGAGCAGCAGACACGATCGTCTGGAGCCATCAGAAGTTGTGAGGAAACTGATACTCTGCACTCGCTTCATGATCTAAGAATCTGTTCAGTGATCTGCTGGCACTGGCCATGATAACCGCTGCCAAACAGATTCAAGTGGTTCAGCAAGTGGTAAAGAACATAAACATTGACGCGACGCTGCCAACCGGCGGCCATAGGAAAGGCCTGCTGATAACTGTCGTAAAACGAAGGCGGGCATGCCCCAAACAGCATCAACATGCCAAATTCTGCCTCCCGGCAACCGTAATGAACGGCAGGATCAATCAGAACTGGCCGTCCCTCGTTACTGCAGAGATAGTTTCCACTCCACAAATCACCATGCAGCAGCGATGTCTCCTCTGAACGTCCATCCAACAATCGATCCAAACTGGCAATAATCTCTTCGCAATTTCGACGCAGTGAATCATCAATCCGTTGCTGATTAAGTCCCCATTGAAGCTGAAATCCAAGCCGACTTTCAGCGACAAAATCAATCCACCGATCCACAGCGAGATTGATCTGCTTGGCTGCACCCAGAAAGTTATCGCGATCAAGACCAATACGAGCCCCGGAAGTGCATCGATGCATTTCCGCCAACCCGACCCCAAAATCCTCAAAGAAGCTTTGGTCTGGAGTTTTTTGATCAATCCACTTCATGATCAACCAAGCGTGATCATCCAACACGCCAACGGCTTCCGGGTGCGGTGTTTCGATGACCGCAACATTCGCCAAACGAACAAGCCCATCAACTTCCGCTTGAAAATTATCAAGAAAAGACTTTCGATTGGTTTTTGCGAACCAATTCTGTTGCCGCCCCTGAGAATCCTCAGTGATAACCCGATAACTTTCGCTGATGCACCCGCCAGCCACCCGCTGCTGATCAACGACAGTCAAACCATTAGACATGAGCGCTGAGAAAGCTCTCTGCAAGTCGTCCATCAGCATCAGTGGGGTAACAAGGCCAGGGCAGGAAAGCAACTACTTCATGTCATAATCAGCCGGTTTCTTGCCTTTGATGTACTTACCAAAACCGAATTTGGTAGGAACGTACTCACCAACGATTCCGACATTCGAATCCGGCTTGATCTTGTTTTCCATACCGACACACCAGTACGCAGCATTGACCAACATCCGCCGAACCCCTTCACTTGGAAGATCATCTGCAGAACCCATAGTCGTCGTAAACGTCCGCCCATCTTTGTAGGATCTGGTCCAACCAATCGGCATCATCGGATCATTTTTTTTCCCTTCAAGAGGCTTGTCATCCGAGCTCATCCCAACAAGAACCTGCCCCTGAATAATTGTGTGGGCATCACCACTGAGCGGCAGGCGAATACCGTACACATCAGTTGGCCCCCAAACGTCACCGTCCTTGATCCCAATCGCGATTGGATGAGCTGCGTCAGCAACAATTCCACGGGTCGATTGTCGACCGTGCTGACCATGATGCGACACCCACGTTTCACCGAAGATCTGTTTTCCGAAGCCACCCTTGTACTCAGGTTTGCCGTAGTTCCAACTGTATTTTGCATACTTCCGATTGCCGGGAATATTGAAGGAATGCGTTGATGTGCGCAAAGCCATCATGGGGCGTCCGGCTTCGGCATAGTCGACAATCCGCTTCATTTGGTCATCTTCAAGATTTCGGAACCTTAACCCGAAGATCACCAAATCAGCATCATCCAATGCTTCCAGACCAGGAATATTGGTCACATTCTCAGGGTTAATCTCACCAGTTTCAGGGTCAATCGCAAACAGCACGGTGCACTTGAATCCATGATGCTTCGAAAGGATTTTCCCCAGTTGTGGAAAAGCTTCTTCGCTTCGATATTCATGATCGCCCGAAACCAAAACGATGTGCTTGCCAGCACCTGGTCCATCACCACCAGAGAACTCCAACCAACGCTCATCCGCCTGGGCCACGGAAACAATCATTGACACAAACAGGGGTACGCAAAAACGAATCATGTGGGGTTCACTCATGAAAGAAAGGCGGGAAAGGGTATTTGCGACAACAAAACAATCAGCAGTGGGTCACGGCGTCCATGCCAACGTGAGTCAGCACGCTTCTGTCGCTCATGGGCTATCAAATTGTCCGCGAGTTCAGCAATTTACCGGCCGGGATGGCCAACGAACAGTGAAATTGCAGCTTTCATGATAACTGCTCAATGCGGTTTACTCCAACATTCCACTGGCCTGAACGCTGAACAGCACAACCTTGCGGTTGCTTGCTCCAGCACACCTTGGCTGCACCGAATCGCAAATCGCAGCAATTTGTTATCTTGTGGGCGATAAATGAACTTGGCCACCATCCAGCAAGGAGCCTCCCCACGTGTCGACAATGATCACCGAAGCAGCCCAGTTACAACGCGCGACCGGGTGGGACCGAAAGCTGGCAAGAAGCCCCCAAGTGCGTGATCGACTCCGTAACTACATTGCCTTTCAAATGGCTTCTGCGGGTCTCTCAACTCCTGACGAAGCCAACGACTCTGACTCAATGGCGAGTTTTTCCACCGGAATCCTCAATAGTCTCCGGGAAAAAAATCGTCTGTTATCAGAACATCGCGCACCGATTGACTCACGGATTGAGACGTTTTTGCAGGAATACTTCCGTGACTGCACCATGGAAAGTCCTCTCAGACTGCCCAGCCGCTCACTGACACTCGACCGGCACGGAATGGCAAGGGAACTGAGCCTGCCCGTGAATGGATATTCTTTTCAAAATGAACTAGTCAACTCTTACCGGTGCTTGAATGGTGTTCTGAATAACCCACGTGCCGATCGCCGCACAACTGCAGGGACATTTCACATCACTGAAGGTGGGCTTTCTATTCCTAGAGACAAGCGGGCAGTGCCACTCAATGCCTTCGTGCAATTATTCCGTGCAGCGATGCAGCCACCCAAGGAAATGATGCTTCTGCCGTACACATCGGAGTCATCAAATCCAACAGATTCGTGGGTGTCACTGTTACTGAGACCTGCGGTCTGCCCGGAAGTACCAGGATACTGTGAAGCCCAGTTCATGGAGACGCGATTCTTTGCACCAGGCAGCCTTGTCAGTAACTTGGATTTTGTGGAGTCAATTTTCGGGAACGCGGGTGACCCGCTGACCGCAGCGAACGATGCTGCACTCGATGTCAAATCATGGAGTGGCCACACCGGTTGTGTGATTCTTGCACCACATCTCGTTCACTTGCGAAAGAAAGACTTGGGTCTACCCCATTGGGATGATGCGACAGAGCGTCAACGTTCGGACTCGATGTGCTGGAAAGACGATTCAGAATGCTACAACGACGGCAGTGCTTTCAAACTCTCCTGTCGCGATGCTTCTGGTGTGATGGTCACCCTGATTGCCGACAACTACTACGGCTATTGCAAAAAAGAAGTCAAAACACAAATCAGCTTTGCAACGAATCTGATGGGCAACACCGAAGAAGAACATGCGGGTGGAGCCTTGGCGTTTGCGTCCTACTCATTGGGTAGTGACTTCGTAGTCAACAGCAGACGCTACAACGGGCGATCGTTCAAAACCATTGCTCAAGAGTATGAATCGTTCATTGACATTCATCCCGAAGGTTACGGGGTTGATCGTCAGGATCCGAGCGTGATTTACATTCCAGAAGATGCCTACGCCACATTAGAAGAACGTTGCGTCCGATGGACTCTAAATGGCGAAGAGCAGCGTATTCCTTTGACACCCAAGAACATTTACATCGCACCAAGCGGATACAAAATTCGTCTTGAGAAGCACCCGGCAGCTCCATCATGGCGTTTGATCGGCACTGCTGCGGAAGGAATTTTCTGTCACAAGCCGTGCACGGTCAGTGGAGGTGGCAAGAGCGAAATCAGTAAGAGTCTTCGTGACTACATGCTGTACGGTCCGATCTTTGTCGCTGACATCGATCGCGACTTTGAAAAGTTGGACGAGATTTTCAGCCGGTCTTACGAAAACCGCTGGCGGGATGGCATGCCCGACAAACCCGATTACAGCGAACGCTCGAGCCGTGGGGTGCTGGACTCGACACGAAGTCTCGGCAGCATGATTCAACTCCTGACGCCGCAGCCAAATTACAGCAGTGAATACACCGCATGGCTGGAAACCATTCCAGAACACGTCTATGCCCTCGCGCTGATCATCAAAAGATTCGTCCAGCCCGGCATGGAAAAGAACTGGAAGCAGTACTTCGGCGTAGACATTGTAAATGGTTCACCGGGCCACGAATTAAAGATCGGTGAACGGGCACTGGTTGGAACCTATCTGCGAGTTGGTCTGGACGATCGCAGCTGGCGAACCTTCAAGCTGCGACAAGACTTCATCGCAGCCGCCAAGGTACAACGAGAAGATGACATCAGCTGTAGCATTGTCGTACCCAGCAAAGATGTGGGCGAGATTGGTCCTGCTGTAGCGCCGGCATTCAGCTACAAGTTTGTTGAGAATTGCGAATACCGTTTATTCCAACGCCCTGATGATGCTGTCCACCGCGGTCTGGATAAACAGACCGAGCTGGATCTTTCCCAACCGGGCAATTTCATCAGCAACTTTGAACCGCTTTCAACTCAGAAAGCGAGGGAAATCGTTGACGACGCGGTTGAATTTGACAAATTCAGTGGCCCCATGGAATCACTGCTGGAAGAGGCAGCCCAACAAGCAGAAGGCTATGTGGTCAGCACAGCCGACCCACGCATTGTGAATGGAGCACGAACAAAGAATCCCCGCTATTTGCAAGACCGCCCCGACATGGTGAATTCCCGAGACACCTACGTGGCAATGCGTGGAATGCAACTCAGCCGCTGCCTGCCAGCTGATTCCCCTGTCCTAGCTCCCGTCGGTGCAATCCTCAGCGGTCGAAGAAATAATCCACCGGACACCAAAACCGGTATCCGGTCACTGGCCGTTTATTCTCCACTGCACTATCAGGAACTTCCTGAACTGGTGATGGATTACGTCTGCTCCCTCACCGGAAAGAGCCCCAGCACCACCGGTGCCGGTAGTGAAGGAGCACTTACCAAAGGCCCATTCAACGCACTGCTGCCATCGATCGATTTGAATGCCATTGTCACCTCGATGATCCTGACTGAATTGGGCGGCTTCAGTACACCTGCAGGCCACATCGGACCCCGCTTTGAAGTCGGACACGATATTTCACTGTTGATCCCCGAAGTTTGGTGCCGCATGGGACCAGAAGAAAGGGACCCCGAAACTCTCATCAAAGCAGGCATGCTGGAACAGATCAACGACTATGAATTCGAAGGTAAAAAAATACCTGCCAGTCGCCTCGGATACCGCATCACACACAAATTTGTTCGACAATATTTGGGGCGTGTTTTCGATAATCCATCCAAGGTTTTCACGGAAGACATTCTTAAGCCGGAACTGCAGGATCCAACATCGTTCGCTGATGGAATTCTCCACATCGCTGAAGCGCAAAAGCGAGTTGCGATGCACTACATGCAAGATGGAGGCTATGAAAATGCATGTCCACCTCTCAAAGCGGTTCTCAACATCATGGCCCACGGCAATCACGAGGGAAAGCAGATCACCGACCCTGGGATAAGACTTCTTTTCTCGCGGGAAGAACTACTCAACAGTGAGTGGTACCGGCGCCGGTTGGCCGCCAAACAGTTGCGAGACATCGAACACTGGAAAACCATGGAACGAAAGGTTCGCAACTATCTGGACGATCCTACAGAACAGGATATCGTTCGTGACTTAAAACTCGAAGAACGACTTGCCTATGTGCAGGAAAAATTATCAATCGCCCAGTCGCCAGACTACCAAGTAGCATTGGTAGGTACGCTGGGGGTCGATCCCATGCAACCCACTGCCGAGGAATAGCAGGTGCGATTCTCAGTTTCGAGAGCCTCAATCAGGCGACTCTGATCCCGTTGGTGATTGATGAGTACAGTCACTCATCAATCACCGGTTTCACAATCGTTTTGATCAACTGTTTGACAACAGCGGGCGACTCGGTCAATCACGACCTGCCACACTGGATGTTGCACGTTGTGCATCGCAGCCTGCCCCCCGATGGGTCGCACCAACTCAAAATGGGAAAGATCCACCTTTACCAAATCGCTGGTCGCTGCCATGGCGGCACTTTCGGCTGCAACGATTCCATCACCGCGTCCACGTACAAGTTCATCGAAACCGCTGAGCAATGGCTCGATACGTGGACGAATCAAACGAATGAAACCGTCGCGGCTTTCGAGTTGACGAAATGCTTTCTGAATCTCTTCTACCAGTGCTGCGTTAACGGGACTGCCGACACCAATCACTGATGTATACCGAACGTCAGCGCGGCTGCCTCTCGCATTGAGCGCATTTAAGAATACCGATCCAGGTGCAATGTCTCTTAACTCTGGACTCGACGGAGCGTGCAGAATCAGATCACTCACTTCGCCAACTCGAAACTCACCCTTTGCAAAAAGATTCATCAATGGAGGTAACGTCGCCCACGCCGATCCTGAGTGCGGAGTCCCGATGGTTATCAGACCCGTGATGGCATCGTTTTCCAATTCCGAATGATTGGTCCATTCACGGGCAACCAAACCACCCATCGAATGACCCACAATCACAACATCATGCTTACGATCTGAGGAGGCCAAACATGATCCAACCGTTTCTGAAACCTGCTTTGCTATTGCATCGATTGAACAGTGTGGCTCGTAGGCAACCGCAGCAGTCTGATACCCACAGCGCCGCAATTCCTGCCGCAGACCATCAAAGGCATCATATGTACCATTCAATCCGTGCAAACACAAAACCAGTGGTCGTTCATCAGCACGCTCGAGCCAGTGCTCATCGTGATGAAGGGTTACCTCAATCGTCTTTTCCTGTCTCGCATCCAACTGCAACAACGATGGATCATAACGCACCACTAATTCAGGTTGTTGAACCTCATCTCGTGAAACAGCAAAACTCAGGCGATTTCCAGCAGCCAAATTGATCGCCAACAATGAAAGCGAAACGGCTGGTGAGTCCAAATCGATTTGCCCCGCAGGCAGCATCTCTGCAATGGATGCTTGATCGAGCTTCAATGCTTTTGCAAGAGAAGCAGCAACGTGCCCCCAGCCAATCTGTCCATCGGTCGCGGGAATGATCAATTCAACCATGATGAACTCTGAACTCAAGGATTTTTAGAATGACGATTTTTCAGAATGACCAAAAACGTACGCGAATTTTTTTCAACCACAACGCCATCCAAAATCAATCTCTTGACGTGTACCACAAACAGACTCAGCTAACAGTCGTCCAATGTAGCAAGTGCTCTTGATGAACTCCTCAAACGATCCGAGGCATCCGGAAACGACCAATTCTCTATCGTCACGAAGCAACTCATCCAGAACATGGAAACCTGCGTTGTTCGATCATTCGCGGGCATGACAGGTAAGGGAAGCTTTTATAGAAGGCACAAAATCTGAAAACTCGGGGCGAAAACAAATGTTTTGTGTAGTTTCAGTGCTCCAAATACACATGAACTGAGATTCAATGATTCCCAAATACTGACGTTCATCTACAATAGGGGCAACGGTTTCGGTCTCCGCGCCGTTGCCTGCTTGGCAGGCCCCACCATCCCACCCTGCAATCTAGTGAGTGCTCTCAAGTCGATGTCACTTCGTCTTGCATCCGTCTGTTTTGCCATTTGCCTCTGCAGCATAGTGGTGGCTTCGCCACCATTACCAAAGCAGGCAACCGATTTTCTGCAGAACCATTGTATCGACTGCCATGAAGGCTCCGAGGGAGAAGGCGGATTTGACCTGACTTCACTCAAACACGACCTGCAGAAACCCAAATCTCTGGCGAGATGGTCACGAATCCTTGATCGCATTACCAACGAGGAAATGCCCCCTGCTGATTCAGCGCCAGCTGACCCTGTTGAAGTCAAGGAATTCATCCAAAACACAACAAACTGGGTCACCGACTTTCAGCAGGAAACATTCGCTCAAGTTGGAAGGGTCCGCTCCAGGCGTCTTACCAACCTTCAACTGGAGCGGACGCTGCACGATCTCATGGCGATCGACTTACCGCTCGCAAATCGACTCACGGACGAATTGCGTTCATCTGGCTTCAACAACCTTGCCGATGCCCAGTCGATGTCTCACTTTCACCTTGAGTCCCATCTAGCGGTGATCGACACAGCCTTGGAATACGCGATGGCGAAGGTGGTCGATCGATCTGCACCAAAATCTGAGAAACTAGACGCCCAAAAACTTTGTCGAGTCAATCCACGGCGTCGCTGTCGCGAGCCCGAAATGATGGATGGCAAAGCCGTCGTCTGGTCCAGCGGTGTCACCTACCATGGTCGGCTTCCATCAACCACAGCAAGTGAAAGTGGTTGGTATCGTTTCACTGTCACTGCATCTTCTTTGAATGAACCAGAAGATCATGGCGTCTGGTGCTCCGTTCGAAGCGGCCGTTGTACATCCGGTGCTCCACTGTTGTCATGGATTGGTGCGTTTGAAGCCACCCCCACGGCTCAGGAACGTGTCTTCGAAGCATGGATTCCCAAAGGGCATATGCTTGAGATTCGTCCGGCTGACGCAACAATCAAACGGGGGCGTTTCAGCGGAGGGCAAATAGGCACCGGTGAGGGCGCGCCGCAAAACGTACCGGGTTTGGCAATTCACTCCATTGTGATCCAAAGAATCCACCCCGGCGGCAATGTTGATGCAACCCAGCAGCAGTTGCTCGGCGAACTTGGGGTTGAAGTCGACAAACGCGAAATTCGCCTTCGTGATGTGACCACCCAGCAGGATCTCGAGAGACAGGTACTGAAGTTTGCAAACCGAGCTTTTCGTCGCCCCGTGGGGGCATCGCAAATTCAACCATTCCTGAACATGGTTCAAACAGGCTTGGCCGATGGAGACGATCCTTTCGACGTTCTCGTGGCGTGCTACCGAGGCATTCTCTGCTCACCAAGATTCCTGTACTTTGTCGAACCCGTTGGAAAACTGGATGACTTTGCCATCGCCAATCGTCTTAGTTACATGCTTACCAATAGCATGCCTGATGCAGAACTGATGAAACTGGCACGTGAGAAAAAACTCAATGACAAATCTGTTTTGCATGAGCAGACGGAGCGTATCCTGAAGCAGCACGGAGAGCTGGAATTTGTCACCCACTTTGCGGATCAGTGGTTGGATCTGGTGGACATCGGCTTTACAGAGCCGGATCGCAAATCACATCGTGACTTTGATCCCATTGTGCAAAACACCATGCTGGATGAAACCAGATACTTTCTGAGCGACCTGCTCAAGGAGAATGCGAGCGTTTCACGTCTCATCAGCGCAAAGCATACATTCGCAAATAGTCGCCTTGCACGCTACTACGGGATTGCAGGGGTTACTGGTGAAGAGATTCAACGAATTGATCTGGAACGTGGTTCTAATCGCGGTGGTTTACTTGCACAGGGTGCAATTCTGAAAGTGACTGCGAACGGCACGAACACCTCTCCAGTCCTACGCGGGGTTTGGGTTTCAGAACGCATTCTTGGCAGGCATATTCCACCTCCACCTGAAAACGTGCCCGCCGTGGAACCAGATATCCGTGGCGCAAAAACAATCAGGGAGCAACTACAAAAACATGTGTCAGATGCGTCCTGTGCCGCCTGCCATGCCCACATCGATCCGCCAGGCTATGCACTTGAAAATTTCGATGCTGCCGGCCGATGGCGAACCGCCTATTCCGCTTCGCGGCAGAAAAAGAAACAAATTGAAATTGATGCGAGCTTTACCATGTCTGACGGTCGAAAGTTCAGTGATTTCCGACAATTCCGACACTTAATCGCAGAGAATCCAGAACCACTCGCCAGAAATTTTTGTGAAAAATTACTTGTCTACGGCACAGGATCTACGATTCAATTTGCTGATCGGCGGGAAATCAACAAGATCGTGGAGCAAACCGCCGATTCCGAATATGGGATGCGTTCACTTTTACATGCAATCATTACCAGCGATATCTTTCTTTCCAAGTAACAGACTGCTTCCACCAAACAGCCAACATTTTCGCGTGTGTGAAATGAGATCAAAGATAAATAGAACATCCCGATCCACCGCTAGAGGACGCCACCTGAAACGACGGACGGTGCTTCGAGGCACGGGTGTTGCCATAAGTCTGCCGTGGTTGTCTGCGATGGAACCTGCGGTTGCCAAAACAAACCCGTCGAGCAGACCAAAGCGTTTTGTGGCAATGACTCTGGGACTTGGCTTGGTCGCTGAGAATCTTTTTCCGTCCAACAGCGGTTTCAATTACCGACCCTCGCTGTATCTGGAGGGACTGCAGAGTTTGCGCGACCAGATCACGGTCGTTTCCGGATCGTCACACCCAGGTGTCACAGGAGGGCACCGGGCAGAAGCAAGTATCCTTACAGCTTCACCGATGGGATCCTCTGGACGAGCGAAAAACACGATTTCACTCGATCAGTTGATGGCTCGACATCTCGGTGATGCAACGCGTTTTCGCTCGTTGGTTCTCAGCACGAGCGGCAGCACCAGTCCCTGCTACACCGAAAATGGTTCCATGATCCCACCGGAGGATCGACCCTCTCGCCTCTTCAGCCGACTCTTTATCGACAATTCCAAACGCGAACAAGAAAAGCAGGCTGCACGCGTTCGGCAGGGTCGCAGCATCATGGATATGGTGGGCGAAGATGCAAAATCGCTGAGTCGTGAACTTGGTGCTGGTGATCGAGTTAAGCTAGACGCTTACTTCACAAGCGTTCGTGATCTGGAAAAACGAATGGCGGAGGCTGAACAGTGGGCAAAACGCCCCAAGCCTGTTGTCAACCAGAAAGCACCTATCGACATCAACGACCCAGGTGATCTTGTTGGTCGCCAGAAAACGATGTGCGATGTAATCAAACTGGCTTTGCAAACAGACTCAACACGCTTCATTTCTCTACACATTCCCGGAGCAAGTGGGTCGATACCGATTGCAGGAGTCGACGACAGCCATCACTCACTTAGCCACCATGGCCGTGACGAAGAAAAACTCGACCAATTAGCACTAATAGAGACGGCCGTAATCAATCAATGGGGTGATTTCCTGCGTGAGCTTCAGAGCGTTGAAGAGTCTGACGCAAACCTGTTGGATCAGACGTCTGTGCTACTGACGAGCAATCTGGGAAATGCGTCCAACCACGACAATCGCAACATGCCTGTACTACTGTCTGGTGGAGGATTCCGGCACGGACAGCATCTGACATTTGACCGAAGGAAAAACTATCCGCTTCCAAATCTTTACGTTTCCCTTTTGCAACAAGTTGGCTTGGAAGCAGATAACTTTGCTAGCAGTACCGGAACCATGACAGGACTGGAATCAAGCTGAGCAGTGAAGCGTCTGTCTCAGTCCGCCAATTCGGGAAAAACTCCTTCATCGAGATCCATTCGCTGCACGATTGCCCGCAGACGAATCTGAAAATCACTTTTATAATTTGCTACTTGTTGTTCAGATATTCCGATCTGTTCGGCAACATCTTTGTTGCTTCTTCCCAACACAAAGAGCAACTCGATGACTTGTAACTTGACCCACGAACCACTTTTTTTCCAACGCTCAATCTGCTCAGCAATGGCATCGCGAACGGCCTGTTCCTCAATGGCCTTCCGTTCCACACTTCGTGCAATCGAACTCGCTACACGATCAACTCCCACAGGCTCGATCTGACCGGCAGTGCTACTGCGGCCATGCATCTGAATAGATGGTCGACGTCCCTCACGCCGTAAATGATCGGTCAGTTTGTAAGCGCATATCGAAAACAGATAGCTTTCCAACGGTCGGCCGCCGTCATAATTCGGCAAACTGACCAGGAACCCTACGAATGCTTCCTGAACAATGTCTTCACTACTGGCCCGGTTCCGAACGCGGCTATTTGTAAATGCCATCAGACGTCCTTCGTACCGGTCAATGAGATTTTGCCAAGCGTCGGAATCTCCCTCACGGATTCGCTCGATCAGGTAGCGGTCAGCTTCCTGTTCCTGAGATTTATTTACATCGGACATATATTCAAGCTAACCAGCACCGCGACAACTTCCCAGACCCTTTCGCAGATTTCTCCGCTCTCCACCACAGATTGCTGCAAAACATCGGCTGGTGGCTTTCTTCTGAAGCTCAGGCTGATTTACAACGCAACTGGGGCGCAAACACAGCGACCGGCCCAGCCCCTCTGTCGTTTGCCGAATTTCGCATCGTAAAATTCTGCATCGGGCATGCAATTCAGCAATATTGAATACCCAACAACCTAGTGAATGGGTGAAATACTGACACAAATGCCCAGTTCCAGCATTTCAAACCACCCGACTCAGATAATCGGCCTGAGCCGTTATCGCACCTCAGAACATAGGCTGTAGGCCGCAAGGTGGCCCACTGAATCAAAGCCTGCAACTGGGAAACGCGAGTGAGACGGCTTCCGTAAACGTGTCTAACGGAACCCCGTGGCTACCTGATACAATCCCGCTTGAAGTTATAGATCCATTTGCCAACAGCCGCAGTCCAAGACGTTCGCTCGATGCCCCCCGACGATTCTCAAGCGACGAACGACAACCAAGTGCACGATGGGTATGACCTGGAAATAGGTATCCTAGCCCGGCTGCGTGAGTGGATTGATGTTCTGCCGTGGTTACGGTTGCTCAGGATCCTGCGTGTGGTTGGATCACCGCCATTGATTGGAATCGTCGCATTGACATTTGCGGTATGGAAAATTGGCATCATGCTGATGACCCTGAATGAGATCGTACCCCATGCATCAACCCCCGAAGCTGCCACGGCAACAGGCCAACAAACTGCTCTATTCACTGCGTACATCGCGAATCTCAATCCCGCTTCTGTATTCAGCGCCAACCCTGAAATCAGTTGGTGGAAAACATTAATGGGTATCTGCTGGTCTGTCTTTATCTGGACTCCAGTAGCAATCCTGTTATCACGACAAGGCGGCCTTCTCGCAGCTGGACGCCCATTGATGCCGCTTTCAGCCGCTGTGTCCCTTGCCTTATCACGCACATTTGCTGGCTGGCTTGCCGCCGCTGTTCCACTAGGGTGTATCAGTGTGCTTGCGGTCCTCATCATGTTGATCGGATGGTTCTCCGGACTTGTCGGTGACATTAGCTGGCTCAATTCCATCTTGGCAATTCTAACAATTCTGTTTGCTATCCCCTGTGGTGTGCTGGCATTTGGTGCGAATGTGGCAATCCCATTGAGCTGGGGGGCGCTGGGCAATGAACGTGATCCAGACGCGATGGACTCGCTAAGCCGTGGCTATGAATATCTGTTTCGTCGACCACTGCAGCTAGGACTCTACCTACTTGTGGCAGCAGTGATCATGAGTGTCGTTGCAGTACTGTCCGGTGAAATCAGCGAAGCAGCGATCGAGATCAACGGTCGACTTTTGAAATTTTGTGGCGCAACAGATGGCATGATCACAAAAAGCATCGCACTGCTGAAACACCTGCCTGTCATAGCTTTACTAACCGCCACATGGAGCCTTTTGGGCGGTGTTTATCTGCTGCTGCGTTACGACACGGGAGGACAGGAAGTAGAAGATCTGTGGCAAGCGGATGTTCCTTCCGATCCTCCGCTTCCCAATATTCCAAGCCAATCAGCAGAATGAGCCACGCAGAAGAGACGAGACATGTCAGAAGACGTGGGACAATGAAACGCAACAGCCCATGATTGAACACGCGATCCCGAACAAACCCCAATGAAAAAAATCAACGGCTGATGCGTGACTGAACGAATCGCTTGGGTCGCGGCTTTGATCCACCGCACCTGACCTTCCCGTTGGATCAGACCGAAAGCATATTGCCTCAATGCAGTCATGCGGCGTGTTCTACGGGGAAAATTTGATTTTGTTTGCCATTGAAGCTCCATCGTGATCGGCCCACGGGTATTCTAGAGACACACATCTAAGCTTGCGTTCATGCGTGCGTCACGACGTGCCACCCAACAAGAACAGCCACTGCTTCACAACTCAACACCGACAGGTTTTGCCAAGATGATGACCGCGCTTTTCGTTCTGGCTTTACTCACGATGCTCGCCATCTGGTTTGGCAAAAGAAAAGCTGTCTTCCTGCTTTCCTTGGCGACCCTCACTACAGGCATTTTCTGGTTCAACCACCACATCACCGACCCACTGAATCTGAACTTTTGACAACGATAAAGAACACGACAGGTGAGTGGGTTCTCATGCTCCTTATCACCGGAATCTGTATTCCGGTGATCGGAGCCTATTGGATTCAGTTTGTGGAGGGTGAGTTTCCGTGCCCCCTCTGTCTTTTACAACGGCTAGCGATGCTGGGCGTTGCCATCGGCGCGATGATGAACCTCCGATTCGGCGTACGCACATCACATTATGCGGTCACTATTTTTAGTGCTCTTTTCGGTGCTGCCGTGTCCACGCGTCAGATTTTGCTGCACATCGCGCCCGGAAATCCGAATGGCTCTGGTTATGGATCTGCTGTTTTCGGATGGCACTTGTATACATGGGGACTGGTTATCTTCATGACCACCATTGGCGTGGTGGGATTGATGATGCTGTTCGAAAAACACTTTGAACTCGGTGCAGTCGCAACACCACGCCCCATGACCAAACCAGTCATGGCTGTTTTTGCTTTGGTGATCTTCCTGACCGCCGCGAATATCGTGTCAACTTTCCTGATGTGCGGCCTGTCACCCTGCCCGGACACTCCGAACCAATACCTCCTGTTGAGCAACATTTGATCAGATGTTCTCTGATCACAGAGACTGACAACGAACATTTCGCAGAGATCGCGATTTGCAGTCTGCAACATCTCGAACCTGTCTGTGGTGTCAGTGGCTTGCCTCTCTTTTAATCAATGACCTGCCTGGTCGTCACTGCCGATCCGAATGAAACCGGGTAGAATGCGGGTTCAATACAAACGCATGCGAATTCATGCTTTAGCGCGTCACAGGATCGATCAATGACCACCAATTGCATGGCACTCACCAGAAACGAGAATCAATCATGACCAACGAATCGCACGACATGGACGACGCCAAACTGGAGACAGTTGCTGAACGCCCCATGGAAAGCGCAGCTTTGATCCTTGTTTCTGTTCTTAAAGATGCTGGGATTCGTGCGATTGCTACCGGAGGCTTCACTGCAGGTTTCAGGGCAGAAGCTCCGGGAATGGTAAAGGTGCAAACGTTTGAAGCAGATGCCGAACGGGCAAGGCAAATCATCGCTGAAATTCGAGAACTACCTACAGACGAACTTTCTGCGGACCAGCCCAGCGAAGATAGTGAGCAATCTGAATAGCGACGCAAAGCCAACCTGTAATCCCTACCTTCGATCATACGAAGTTCAATCGAGCGTCAGTTCCCAGTCCAATAGCGATAGGCTCGCATCGTCTGGCGAGCCGCTTCGTGTGCATCAGGATACGGAAAAGCTTCAGCGCACAAATACCCTTCGTAATTGATTTGTCTTAAAGCATCGATAATTGGGCCATACTGCATGTGCCCGAGTCCCACAGGCCGACGATTGCTGTCGACAAAGTGAATGTGCCCGACCCATTTCCCACCTTGCAACAGCGCCTGAGCAATATCGGCTTCTTCGATATTCATATGGAACAGATCACATAGCAGACGAACATTGTCAGTAGACAACGACTCCAGCATGCTGACACCGTCCTCTACCGTACAGCACTGACGTGTTTCATAACGGTTCAACGGTTCGTAGATCAGTGGCACGCCATACTGGGCTGCATGTGAACCACCATCTTCCAATGCCTCGCAGAGATAACCTCTGGCGGTATCCGCATCGCCTGTGTGCCCACTTGGGCCTTGCATTGAGCCAATGATTGCAGCAGCTCCAAATTGCCCAGCGCAATCGATAATGCTTCGAACAAAGGCTCGAGCTTGTTCTCGTTTCCCCGCCTCAGGGTCAGCCAACTGCAAGCGGTGCTTCACCCAGCCAGCCCCGGTACCAAGGGCTGCCAGCTTAAGATTGGCCGAATCCAGCATGGAATGTAGTGCTTCCGCATCGATTACTTCCGGGCCTGGAGCAAATACTTCAACAGCGTCGTACCCGAGTTCAGCAGCAAAGGCAATTGATTTCTCAAGTCCATCCCAAAGCACAAATGGACCGCCACGTGCTTCCTCAACAAGGCTGATAGTGATGCATGATTTCATGAAGCTTCTCGGTATTCTAAAAGGACAATTGGACTGGGGTGGAAAATTACAAGCTGACGTCATTTCGATTCCCAATGAGTCAGACATTACTCATGTGTGGCAGCCAGATCCACAAGTCACTCACTCCAGCGAGCGGTTCTCTGCAACTGTTTCGCCTGCACACTCTTGCATGCACACTCTTGGATGCACACTGTCATCGGCAGAAATTCACACGTTCAACCATCGTTATTCTCGGGCCGTCCTTCGGCATAAACCCAATTGCGAATCGGATTGAGAATTTCTTTGACGTCGGCAACAAGTTTTTCATCCATGGGTTCTTCGATCCAATCGCACCATTGCGAAACTCGACTGGGGTTCGCAGATCCTGTTACACAACTGGCAAACGATGGATTGGCAACGGAGTACTGGAGCGCCAACTTGGCAATGTCACTTCCATGATCCGAGCAATACTTAGCGGCTTTGGCTGCCACCTCGCGAACCTCTGGCGTCGCCTTATGCCATTCAGGAAGTGCTGCATTGGTCAGCAGGCGTGCAGAAAAAGGAGCCGCATTGATGAGGCCGACATTTTTCTCACGGCAGGGATCGACCAGGGATAATGCCATGTCGTTCTGGAGGGTGTAATGATTGTATGAGAGAACAACGTCAAGCTCTGCACGTTGCATCATTTCAGTAAATATCTTCATGGGATATCCACTGACTCCGATGAACCGCACCTTTCCTTTCTCGACCTCTTTCCTGAGTGCAGGAATCGTCTCATCAACAATTTGATCAAGTTCAACAAACTCAATGTCGTGACAAAACACAATGTCCAAATGATCGACACGCATCCGTTCCAACGAAATGTCGATACTTTCCGCAACACGGCGGGCGCTGAAATCAAAATGCTGTGGAGCGTAGCGCCCCAGTTTGGTACTCAGAGTGTAGGAGTCTCTCGGAATTTCCGGCAGCACCTGCCCCAACATGACTTCACTCATGCCCCGCCCGTAATAGGCAGCTGTGTCGATGTAATTCATGCCGCGATCCAGCGCCACTTTGACGCAACGCAATGCCTCGGGAACATCGATGCGACGAAACTCCGCACCAATGGAAGAAGCACCAAACGAAAGCACAGAAAGATCAAGACCGGTATCGGCCAGAGGTCGGGTTTCCATAATCAGTCAGGACGAAGAGCGGATAGAGAGTTGTTACTGGAACACGTTGATTCCCTTAGCAGGACAGCAAGCTTACCAGAAATCAACACCGACACACCCCGACCTGACGCTCCTTGCCGACATCGTCAGCACGTTTTCTAATCCTCCTGCCGCCGATTCCAAAACAACGCGGTCACCGATCATGGCAATCCACAGCAGTCGATAACAATGTGAAATTCTTCATGAATCAGCTATCATGTTGTGGATGGCAAACGATAGCTGAAAAAGATGCCAACGATCCATTCCACGTAACATTCAACGCCCGGCCCCACAGCCAATCGCAACTCGTTTGCGTCCCACCAGCAGGCTGAGCCGAGCTCTGGCATCCTGTATTCCCCCTCCGCCGTTCTCAATCAACGTAAAGCCGGTGTTACACGCCGTTTTTTTGCGTCTGAATCGCTGCACGGCATCGACTGCAACAGATGCCGCCCGTGTTACAATAACGGGTCCAACGAAATTCGACCGTTTCACTTTCGACACAACCAGATCACGAGTCATCCCGATGCTGACCACCACTTTTTGGCGATGGACATTCCTGCTAATTTTTCTGTGCACGATAACGCAGCCAACAACCCTGCATGCAGATCAGACTGAGGTGGCAGATACCCTGCTACAAGAGTCCGGATTCACGGGTGGTTTCATCGTCGAGCTGGGCAGCACCTCAGGCGAACTAGCCAAAGCGCTTCGACAATCTGAGGCCACGCAGATCCACGGTCTTGTCCGAAACCCTGAACGTCTTTCTGCCATCCGCGAAAGCATTCTCGAATCGAGCCAATACGGTAACATCGCATTTGAAAAATTTTCTGGAAGCGTTCTTCCATACACAGACAATTTGGTCAATCTATTTGTCTCGGAAGATCTCGGAAAAGTGCCACTTGATGAAGTGCTTCGAGTTCTTGTCCCCAAAGGCGTTGCCCTGATCAAGACGGGTGATAAATGGGAGAAGACCATCAAGCCGCGTCCGGAAGACATTGATGAATGGTCACATTTTCTTCATGACGCAACGGGCAATTCGGTTGCCCACGATGACCAGGTCGCTCCACCGCGTCACCTGCAATGGGTTGGCAGCCCGCGTTGGTCGCGGCACCATGACCGAATGGCCAGCATGAGCGCATTAGTTTCTACCGGTGGTCGGATGTTCTACATCATGGATGAAGGCAGTCGAATCTCCATTCAGTTGCCTCCCAAATGGAAGCTGATTGCCCGAGACGCATTCAATGGATCGGTACTGTGGAAGCGGGACATCGAGAACTGGCAAACCCACCTATGGCCACTTAAAAGTGGACCCACACAATTATCGCGACGCCTCGTATCTTCCGACGATACAGTTTTCACGACTCTCGGTTACAACGCACCGGTAACAGCGATCGATGCCACGAACGGAAAAACTCTTTTCGAATACAAAGGAAGTGACGCAACGGAGGAAATCATCCATACCAATGGAATGCTGTTCCTTGTTGTCCGCAAAGGCGAAGCAGAACTACAAAACTACGTTCCGCTGAATGGTCGAGTTGGCGACCAGGCGAAGGTTCGTTCTCTGTTCTGGAATGAGGAACCTCGCGTCGTAATGGCATTTGACGCAAAGTCAGGTCAAAAGCTTTGGGCCCGCAGCACCCGTATTTCGCCACTCACTCTCGCCGCAAGTGGTTCACAGCTGTACTTTCATGATGGCGCGAGAGTGGTTGCCATGAATCAAAAAACGGGAGAGCCCGCATGGCAAACGGATCAATTGACAAGACGTCAATCATTCACGTTCAACTTTGGACCACGATTAGTATTGCACGATGATGTCGTGCTTTATGCTGGTGGTGACGGGAACATATCAAGCTTCGATTCCAAGAGCGGCGAAAAACTGTGGGGTTCCAGTTTTCCAAACAGCGGCTATCAATCACCTCAAGACCTGATGGTTGTCAACGGCTTGGTTTGGTTAGCACCACTGACATCCGGTAAGGATTCAGGAGTTTACACAGGACGCCATCCGCGAACGGGTAAAGTCGAAAAAGAATTTGCTCCTGATGTTGAGACATACTGGTTCCACCATCGTTGCTACATCGCTAAAGCAACCGACAATTTCCTGATGCCGTCCCGCACTGGAATTGAGTTCGTTGATCCCGATAGTGAACACTGGGACATCAACCACTGGGTGAGAGGTGGCTGCCTGTATGGTGTGATGCCATGCAATGGTTTGACTTATGCGCCTCCTCACAATTGCGCATGCTACCCGGAAGCCAAGTTATTTGGATTCAACGCTCTTGCAGCACCATCCTCGACACGCCCGGTTCCAACGACGGTTCCAGAAGAGGGACGGCTTGAAGTTGGTCCCGCCATGCAAAAGCCACTTGCAACGGTGAATGATGCTCAAGCCAACAAAGACTGGCCCACTTATCGACATGACGTAAATCGTAGTGGAACCATGGGTGAACCAGTCAATGGAGAAGTAAAAACGAAATGGACTGCTGAGCTTGGTGGTCGCCTGACTGCACCTGTAATTTCGGACGGCACCGTTTACGTAGCGCAGATCGATGAGCACACACTCGTCGCACTCAATCACGCTGACGGCACAGAGCGTTGGACTTATACAATTGGTGCTCGAATTGACTCACCGCCCACGATTCATCGAGGTCGAGTCGTGTTCGGCGGAGCGGATGGATGGGTTTACTGTCTATCCACCGAGGGTGAACTAGCTTGGCGTTACCGTGCTGCCCCCATGGATCGTCGGACCATGGCATTTGAACAGCTCGAATCATTGTGGCCAGTGCATGGCAGTGTTCTGATTCACAACGACATCGTTCACTGCGTCGCAGGACGTTCCATTTTTCTCGACGGTGGTCTCCGTCTGCTGCGACTCGACTTGGCCACAGGAAAAAAACTGTCGGAAACGTTGATGGATGAAAAGAATCCAGAAACGGGAAACAACATTCAGGAGAAATTGCAGGTGTTGCAAATGCCGGTTGGTTTACCCGACATTCTGTCCACCGACGGCAAGCACATCTTCATGAAGTCACAGAAGTTCGATATGGAGGGGAACCGTCTTGAGATTGGTCCGAATTCCGGTGACTTCGCTGGCCAAGCATCCAAGCAGCGAGGTGAGGATGCCCATATTTTTGCTCCCATGGGTTTCTTGGACGAAACATGGTTCCATCGTTCTTACTGGGTGCTTGGGCAAAGTTTTGCTGGGGGACATGGTGGCTACTATCAGGCTGGGCGTTTTGCACCCTCTGGTCGCTTGCTCGTAAACGGAAACGGCTACGTGTTTGGTTATGGTCGTAAACCTGAATACCTGCGTTGGACGACCACGCTGGAACATCAGTTGTTTGCGGCAGAACCAAATCCTCCAGAAATCCCCAAGGACTTTGGGAAGCGGAAAACTGGCCCTACAGGAACATTTACCCAGTTTCAAAACTCACCCAGCCTGAATCCCGCGAATCAACCGATCACGGTGGAAGCATGGGTGACCGCAACCCGCCCGCAGGGAGTGATCATCGCTCGCGGCGGCCCTGCGGACGGATTCGCTCTGTCACTCAAAAACGGCCGCCCCGCGTTTCACATCCGATCCAGTGACAAATTGACCACGGTCACGGCAAAGAAACGGATCATCGGTGGCTGGCACCATGTAGTCGGCGTTCTGGACAAAGACAAAAACATGAAGGTCTATGTCGACGGCGAATTGTCCGGCGAGGGTAAAGCGAGCGGCCTGATCAGCAGCGATCCCGTCCAACCCATGGAAATCGGTACCGACGGTGTGACAGCGGTGGGTGATTACAAAATCGCACAATTCACCGGAATCATCGACGAAGTCCGAATCTACTTTCTTGCGGCCAACGCTGAACAGATTGCCAAACGGCATCAAGACGGGTCAGAGATTTCCAGCAACGCCGCTCTCGCAGTCAGCTTTGATGATGGCTCAGCTCGTGACCTCGGTCTGAATCGCAACGACGGCACAGTCGAAGGTGCCAAGCTGGTCGAAGGCAAAGTGGGTATGGGCTTTCAGTATTCCAGCAAAAAGAAAGGTGGCAACGCAAATGCACCCGGCAACAGTCTTGTCGATACCAAATGGACAGAGGATGTTCCCATCTACGTGCGATCAATGCTGCTTTCGGGTGGCAGACTATTCATCGTGGGCCCACCAGACATCATTGATGAAGAATCAACCTTTCAAAAACTGACCGAGAAAGATGAGCAAGTACAAAAACTGCTTGCTGAACAGGACCGAGTCCTCAATGGAACCGATGGATCTTTACTTCTTTCGGTCAACATCGACACCGGTAAAATCGAGGATCGTATCGAACTCACTTCGCTGCCAGCATGGGATTCGCTAGCGGGTGCAGAAGGAAAATTGTTTCTGTCGACTCTGGATGGGTCTGTCATCTGCTTTGGAAGTGAGTCCAAGTAATCTGATGCATGAGACCTACCCTTCCCGAATCTATGCACCGGTTGCGACCGTACTGATTGCAGTATTCGTCTGCCTGATGTCTGGAACATCGTCTGTTGCCTGTAACATTCCGGTATTCCGATACGCGCTCGAACGATGGCAGCCTGATAGTTGTGAATTGATTCTGTACCACCAAGGCCCATTGGACCCGGATCAACAGAAGCTGTTGGAACAACTAAAAAAACAACAGACAAATCGGAGCGATGACACCCCCAGTTCGCTAACCCTGAGCAACCTTGCCTCACCGACAACAGCACACGCTAGTTTGTTGCATTCAGTTCGATCAACAACCAATCAGGACCTCTCGGAACCCTACCTTGTTGTCAGAATGAAGCTCGGAAAAGGTCGCGTCGTGAATGGATGGCATGGTCCATTGTCCGACGCAATCGAAGTGGGGATCATGGACTCACCAGTCAGACGTGCACTATCGAAAAGGTTGCTGTCGGGTCACTCTGTCGTCTGGCTGGTGGTTCGCGGTGCCAACAATGCCAATTCTCCAACAAAAACTCTTGATCTCAATGCCAAAGCCCGTCTTGCACTGGAAGCGAGTTTTCCGTGGTTGTCCACCAATCTGCAGTTGCCTGAAGGAATCGGATTGCCAGGTTCAGAACTGCATTCCGAAATTCCACTGCTGCTGAAATTCAGCGTTTTGGAAATCGACCGACAAGATGTGAAAGAAACATTTCTGATCAATTTATTTTCCGAACTGCAACCCGAAGCTACAGAACGGGGCGAGGACTTGATCGTTCCGGTCTTTGGACGTGGTCGTGCTTTGGAAGTCATTCCCGCCTCGGTGCTGACCACTCCGCTGATAAAGGATCTGACGGTATTTCTGAGCGGTGCGTGTTCGTGTCAAGTGAAGGAACAAAACCCCGGCTTTGATTTGCTGATGTCGGTTGACTGGAACACTAAGTTGTTTGGGGAAGGAAACGCCCCACCTCCCGTGCGATCCGACCGTGACCGCCTCAATCAAAAACCGGAATTATTAACCATTCCACCCGGGAACTGATCTCTGCTGAATAAACACAGAGCCCCCCTGATGCAAAGACTGAAACGCAGGTAAGACATGAACAAAATGCTCGTAGTAATGCTGGGATCAATCGTTGCGCTCGGCGCAATGATCTGGATGCTGCAAAGTGGCTCTCAGCGGGGAAACTCGACCAACACTGCAGGCGGTGACCCAACAGAACCTCTGATGTTCTTCTGCGCTGCCAGCAACCGGGCCGTGATGGAAAAAATCGTCGCCGATTACACGGAAGAATACGGCCGTGAAATCGAACTGCAATACGGTGGTTCACAAACGCTGCTGTCACAGTTGGAGGTAACCGGAACAGGCGACTTGTACCTGCCTGCGGACGACAGTTATCTCAAGATTGCGAAGGACAAGAATCTCGTCTCGGAAATGCTACCCATCGCCAAGATGGAAGTTGTTGTCGCAGTACGAAAAGGGAATCCGAAATCGATTCAGACTTTAGACGATTTGCTTCGTGAAGATGTCAAATTAGTTCAGGCCAACCCGGACGCGACTGCTGTAGGTAAGGTCACTAGGCGTATGCTCACGGAATCGGGGCAGTGGGATGCCCTCGACAAAGGCACAACTGCGTACCGAACAACCGTGACAGAAGCAGCCAATGATCTGCTCGTTGGTGCTGCAGATGCAGCGATTGTGTATGACGCAGTACTGCATACCTACCCAGACTTAGAATTCATAACACTTCCCGAATTTGCCGCTGGAACATCACTGGTGGCGTTGGGAGTCACCCAGCAAACACGGCAACCCAGCGCCGCATTGCACTTTGCCCGCTACGTCACAGCAAGGGACCGCGGGCTCGCAAATTACGCGGAACACGGTTTCCAAGTCGAGAAAGGCGACGTCTGGTCAGAAACGCCCGAACTCAATCTATTTGCCGGTTCAATGCTCCGACCTGCAATTGAAGACACCGTCAAGCAATTCGAAAAACGCGAGGGAGTCCGAGTGAATACCGTGTACAACGGATGCGGCATTCTGGTTGCCCAGATGAAAGCGGGACAAGTTCCCGATGCCTACTTTGCCTGCGATACAGAATTCATGGAACAGGTTCCTGACCTGTTTCCTGAACCTACCGACGTTTCACAGAATGAGCTTGTCATTATCGTCAAGAAAGGCAACCCGCGTCAGATTGCCGGTCTGCGAGACCTGACCAAAGAAGGATTACGCGTTGGGATTGGTCATGAAAAGCAGTGTGCTATGGGTTGGGTCACGCAAAACACCTTTCGCGAAGGCGGAGTCCAACAAGAGGTCATGGAAAACGTGACGGTGCAAACGCCGACAGGTGACATGCTCGTGAACCAAATGCGAGCAGGATCACTAGACGCCGCTGTTGTTTACCTGAGCAATACCGCTGGGTCCGGTGAATTTCTCGATGCCGTTCGAATTCAGGGGCTGGATTGCAGTGTGGCCACGCAGCCCTACGCAATCACACCTGATTCACCGAATGCCCTGACGGCAAGTCGACTATTCCAGCAAATCTGCTCGACCGATTCACAGGATAGCTTCACGGCTGAAGGCTTCCGCTGGAAACTGGACACGGAGCCCAGTGCTGACAATGAGTGAACCCACACCCAACCGAACCGCGGAAACCAAAACAAAGCTGAAGCGGAGACGCTCGGACCTACCGTTTTTCCTGGTCATGAGTGGCATTTCGTCGTGCTTCATTCTGCTGATCGTTTTGCTGCTTGCAGCCGACCTGATGTTCACCTCGTTTGAGGATTTCAGGGCTGCCGTGATGAAGCCAGAAATACAGTCAGCATTTCGCCTCACCATTCTTTCCTGCACGATCGCAGCGTTGCTGTCCATTTGGGTTGCGACCCCGCTTGGGTACTTGCTGTCGCGGTACCGTTTTCCAGGACGACTGTTGATCGACACCATTGTGGATATCCCGATTGTGCTGCCACCGTTGGTATTGGGGCTCAGCCTGCTGATCCTGTTCCATCTTCCTATCGGCGGATGGGAACTGGAAGCATGGCTTCGTGACGACATCGGCTTCCCAGTGACCTATCGCTGGCCAGCAGTGATTCTTGCCCAATTCAGTGTTTCCTGTGCATTCGCTGTTCGCACCATGCGAGTTACATTCGACCAGATCAACCCACGTGCAGAAGATGTGGCACGCACGCTGGGCTGCACTCGCGGGCAAGCATTTCTGCAGATTGCCTTGCCCCAATCATGGCGTGGCATGATCGCGGCAACCACGATTGCCTGGGCGAGAGCCTTGGGAGAATTTGGTCCGATTCTGGTCTTCGCTGGCGCAACCCGGATGCGAACCGAAGTACTATCAACAACCGTCTTCCTTGAACTGTCCATCGGACAACTCAATGCCGCTGTCGCCGTCTCGCTGCTGATGGTCGTGATGGCTGTCGTCGTGCTCGTCGTGCTGCGTGTCCTAGGGACAGGACTGACATCATGATTGAGTTCCAAAATGTATGCATCCGAGCGGGTGACTTCCAACTTAACGACGTCTCCTTTGAGGTTGGTAGCGGTGAGTACGCAGTTTTGATGGGCCGTACCGGTCGCGGCAAGACCACCATCCTCGAATCTCTGTGCGGACTGAGACGCGTGCAAAGTGGAAAAATCATGATCCGTGGCATGGACGTCACACACTGGTCACCGGCAGATCGGGAAATTGGGTACGTTCCACAAGATCTCGCGCTGTTTCCAACCTTCTCGGTCGCCGAACATCTGCAATTCGCTTTGCGTTTGCGACGATTTCACACAACGCAAATTGAGCATCGAGTGAGCGAATTGGCCGAGATGCTGGGCATCACCCATCTGCTGAAACGGCAGATTGAGGGACTCAGCGGGGGCGAGTCTCAACGTGTCGCTCTCGGTCGCGCACTCTCGTTCCGTCCCACCGTGCTGTTGCTTGATGAACCACTGAGTGCACTGGACGCTGAAACACGCGAAGAAATTCAGACGCTATTGCGTACCCTGACTGATAACACCGGCGTCACAACTTTACACATTACCCACAACGCAGCTGAAGCAACTGCTCTGGCTGACCGCCGTTTTCATATCGTCGACGGTCAAGTGATTGAGAAATCAGAAAGCCAAACACAAGAAGCCGAGGAATTGGATTCCCCTACAGGCTAACAGCTTCTGGGACTAATTTTTTACATCAGCTTGTGGCTTCTTCTCTGCAGCAGCCTTCTCTGCAGCAGCCTTCTCCGCAGCAGCTTTCTTCTCTGCAGCTTTCTTCTCTGCAGCTTTCTTCTCTGCGGCTTTCTTCTCTGCGGCTTTCTTCTCTGCGGCTTTCTTG
>Ga0315321_10000123_pt1 | contig 48699 bp, 35 predicted proteins | sample M180m21515metaG_FD_203464 | JGI IMG/M metagenome (GOLD analysis project Ga0315321, IMG submission 203464) | Ammonia-oxidizing marine archaeal communities from Monterey Bay, California, United States - M1 80m 21515 | ecosystem: Environmental > Aquatic > Marine > Intertidal zone | place: USA... | reverse complement strand
TCGAAGCCTTAGCGGGGGAGAAACCCAAAGAGTGAACCTGACGGCATGCCTCGGTTCGTCTCTGACGGACACCTTTTTTGCCTTGGACGAACCCACGATTGGCCTTCATGGTCGGGATGTCGAAAAACTCATTGGTGTGCTGAGGGCTCTCTCGGACGCAGGTAATTGCGTGTGTGTCGTAGAGCACGACGAACAAGTCATCCGCTCGGCGGACAAGGTCATTGAAATAGGTCCAAAACCCGGTGCCAACGGAGGTTCGATCACCTTTAACGGTACGGTTTCCCAATTGGTCAGATCAAAGAAATCTTTGACCGGGAAATGGCTCGCCAAGAATCCCATGTCGGAGCTTGGCGACCAAAAAGAAAAGCGAGCTCGCATTTCCCCCAAAGCCTTCCTGCATTTGAAAAGGTTGTGCTGTCACAACATAAGAAACCTGAGTGCCAAGATTCCCTTGAACCGTTTCGTTTGCATAGCCGGTGTATCGGGTTCCGGGAAATCGACTCTTATGGAGGATCTCATTTACCGGGAAATGTCATCCGGAATGCACGCGTCAGGCATCATTTCAGATCAAGAATTTTCAGAAACCGTAATGATCGACCAAAGCTCCGTTGTTCGCACCCCGCGCTCCAATCCGGTTCTTTACTCGGATGCCTGGGGCCCGATCAAAGAAGCCTTTGGCCGCACGGACGAAGCCAAGCGGCTAGGTTTCTCGGCATCTGATTTTTCCTTCAATACCGGTAACGGCCGATGCGAAGAATGTTCGGGCCTTGGGTACGAGATCGTCGAAATGCAATTCCTTTCGGACCTCCAAATTCCCTGCAGTCATTGCGAAGGGAAGCGCTTCAAGAATGAAATTCTGGAAATCAAACTCGACGGCCTTTCGGTATCCGAAGTGCTAGACCTAACCGTTGACGAAGCAGCTAAAATCTTTCCGCATTTCCCCAAGACGAAAAGAAAACTGGAAGCTCTCGAGCAAGTCGGCCTCGGGTACCTGACCCTTGGGCAGGCATTGAATACCTTGTCCGGTGGCGAATCTCAACGCCTTAAACTCGTAAAGTATCTCACGACGCTGAGAAAAGGCTCCGCACCCTCTTTGCTTCTTATCGACGAACCCACTACGGGCTTGCACATGGATGATGTCGGAAAGTTGCTTGCATGCCTGCGGGGGGTTGTTCATGCCGGACATTCTCTTTTGGTAGTCGAACACAACCGCCAAGTGTTGCAAGAAGCCGATTGGATCATCGAGTTAGGCCCTGGCGCAGGGAAAAAGGGCGGACGAATCATCGCCGAAGGAAGCCCTGCGGCCTTGATGAGACGATCGACTCCCACGTCCAAAATCATGCAGGCTTCTTCTCGGAGCAGTCGTTCGCAAAGGAGAGTAGAAAGATATCGCAAAATTAGAAAACGAGAAGACTTGAGAATAATCGGTGCAAGGGAAAACAACCTCAAGAATCTAAGCGTCACTATCCCCGCCAATAAGTTCGTCGTTGTCACCGGTCCTTCGGGTTCAGGTAAGTCGTCCCTTGCTTTCGACGTTATTTTTGCGGAAGGACAACGGCGCTTTATGGAATCGATGTCCTCCTACGCCCGTCAATTCGTCAATCAACTCAGCAAACCGGAGATTGACTCGTTATCCGGGATTTCTCCTACAGTGGCAATCGAGCAGCGGGTTACGCGTGGAAGTCGTAAATCGACGGTTGGTTCCACCACCGAGATTGCTCAGTTTCTCAGGCTTCTTTATTCACGACTCGGAATCCAATTGAGCACCGCGGATCAAGCCCACCTGACGAATAACACCGAGGTCGAGGTAATGAACCGTATAAAAGCCGGTTTCCTAGTCCATAAGCCCTCCCCCAAAAAACCTTCGGCCCTGCTCGCTCCTCTCATTACGAACCGCAAGGGGCACCACAAACCCATCGTGAATTGGGCTCGAGAAAAAGGCTTTGCCGAGGTGAGATGCGATGGACAAATCGAGGCGACCGTGGGTTTTGGTGGTCTTGACCGCTATCGCGAGCACAATGTGGAAGTGGTACTTGAGAAGTGGACTTCAATACCATCCAATGCCAATCTCGACAAATCCGTCAAGCAAGCCCTTGAGCTTGGCAAAGGCCGATGCCTCGTACTCCCCAAAGGAGAAGAAGAGTTTTGGCATTCGACCTCACGGGTAGACCCCGCGACAGGAAAGGCCTATCCGGAAATCGAACCGGCCCTGCTTTCTTGGAATTCTCCAAAGGGTTGGTGTCCTTTTTGCCGTGGCTACGGAAGGATCTATGAAAAACATAAGGATCATTTGCCGGCCAACGGCATATGGTGGAAACTTGAGGACGGAGATACCTGCCCGGAATGCAAGGGTGAAAGACTAAACGAAACGAGCCGGAACATTGTCCTGTATGGCTCGAAGGGCATTCGGCTTTCACTACCCGAAGCTCTTCGACTAAGCCCGTCCGGCATCGTTTCTTTTCTCAAGGGCTTGAAAGTGGAAAAAAAACAAAAGCCAATCCTAGAAGCCATTCTGCCCGGAATCCTGGAGCGGTTGGGTTTCATGGAAAAAGTTGGTTTGGACTATTTGTCTTTGGATCGTGAGACTTCTTCGCTCTCGGGAGGAGAGGCTCAAAGAATTCGTCTAGCCAGCCAACTCGGCTCGAACTTATCGGGCGTCCTCTACGTTTTGGACGAACCTTCCATCGGTCTTCACCCCGTAGACAATCAAAAGCTTATTGAATCCTTGCGTGAACTTCAATCCAGGGGGAACTCTTTGGTTGTAGTCGAGCATGATCTTGAAACCATCATGCAAGCGGACTATTTAATCGACATCGGCCCCGGAGCTGGTCGTGCTGGTGGAAAGATTGTCGGCAAGGGAAGTCCCGACAAAATAATGAAAAACCCAAATTCGCCTACGGGAGCGCATTTGAAAAAAGGGGGCGATCATCCAACCCGTGGCAACTGGAGAAAAACCACCCAGGGAGCAAAGCCCGGTTGGTTGAAGCTAAGCGGGGTGAATTTTCGAAACTTAAAAGATGTGTCTATCGGGTTTCCCATGCAAAGACTCACCGTTTGCTGCGGAGTGTCAGGTTCGGGCAAATCATCCCTTGTGCGGGGAATTTTGCTAAAGGGCGTGAAAGAGTCGATTGCAGCAGACAAAAAACACCTTCGTAATCATAATTTTCGATTAACGAATGGCAACGCCTTCCATCGGGCAATCGAGGTAACCCAAAAACCCATAGGCAAAACCCCTAGATCGACACCCGCAACCTATCTCGGAGTTTGGGATAAGATCAGATCCATGATTTCCTCTCTTCCGGAAGCCAAGGCAAAAGGGTTTTGCCCCAGTGATTTTTCCTTCAACGTAAAGGGTGGAAGATGCGAAGTGTGCAAAGGGGCTGGAAAAATCAAAATGGAGATGAACTTTCTCCCCAATTCATATGTCCCTTGTGATGAGTGTGGAGGGAAAAGATATCGGGAGGAAATTCTCAAACTAAAATGGAAAGGCCGGAATATTGCCGAAATCCTTGAACTCACTTTCCACGATGCATCCGTGTTCTTTAAATTTGATCATTTTCTTGAATCCACTTTCTCCTTGATGGTCGAAACCGGACTGGGGTACCTAAAACTCGGGCAACCTTCTCCGACTTTGTCGGGAGGCGAAGCGCAAAGACTCAAACTGGCCGCCGAGCTAGCAACGGGAATCGACAAGGGAAAGCATGGGCATCGAGCCGTTAAAAAACCAAACCTATACATCTTGGAAGAACCCACCATAGGGCTCCACCCTACGGATACCAAAAGACTCATTCACTTACTCCACCGTCTTGTGGAAGAAAACAATACGGTAGTTGTGATCGAGCACGACGTCGAGGTCATCGCCGAGGGTGACCACATCATCGAACTTGGACCTCTGGGGGGTAAAAAAGGGGGGCGAATTCTTCATAGTGGAACAGTCCTCGAGACCTTCGTGAACAAAAAGTGCAGGACAGCTCCCTTTCTGAAGAGTATCGTAACTAAGCCAAAAAACGAATGAACATTTTCTTCCCCGCCTTGATCACGAATTCTTCGGAAGCGGACAGCTCGTTAACCCGCTCCTCACAGTCATCCTTTTTTTCGCCGTTTAATTTTATCGCGCCCTGTTGAAAAAGTCTGCGAATCTGTCCTTTGGAATCAAACATTTGAGTCGCAGTCATAATATTCAATAAGGTTTGAGACTCACTGTCCAAAGACAATTCGCTGAGCTTGAAGGTCTTAATTTCTTCAGGGGTTTCGCCTTTTGAAAAAACCTGCCCGAAGGACGATAATTCTTTTTCAGCGATTGCATCTTCAAAGAAAAGAGCGGTCAATTCGCGAGCCAAACTTTTCTTTGCATCCATTGGATGAAGATTCTTCAATTCCACCATCTCATCCTTTGACTTCAGTAACAACAATTCAAAATAACTCCACATCACCTCATCCGATATCGACATGATCTTGCCAAAGATATCTTTGGAGGAATCATTGAATGCAATATAGTTATCGTAACTCTTGGACATTTTCCTGCTTCCGTCCAACCCCACAAGCAAAGGCATCGTAAGGACGGCTTGTTGGTCCTGACCCTGTTCTTTCTGGAGATTACGACCGACAAGCATATTGAAAAGCTGATCACTTCCCCCAAGCTCGACATCGGACTCGAGCACAATTGAGTCGTATCCCTGTATCAGTGGATACATGAACTCAACCATGGAAATCGGTTGATTGGATTTGAAGCGTTTTTCAAAGTCATCTCTTTCAAGCATGCGGGCGACCGTCATCTTGCGAGAGAGATTCAATGCATCTGCGAAAGTCATGGAGGTGAACCATTCGCTGTTTCTCCTCACCGTTGTTTTTTGTGGATCAAGAATGCGGAAAGCTTGATCAAGATAAGTTTTGGCATTCTCATTGACCTCTTCCTCGGTTAACTCCGGACGAAGTTCGGATCGACCGCTTGGGTCTCCGATTCTCGCCGTGTAGTCGCCAATCAACAAAATGGCTTCATGCCCAGCCTGCTGAAATTGTTTGAGTTTGTTGAAAACGACAAGATGACCAAAAGTAAGGTCGGGTCGGGTTGGGTCGACCCCGAACTTTACTTTGAGCTTCCGGCCTCCAGCGATTCTTTGCGCTATTTCCTCCTCACCTATAGCGACTTCCGTATTATTCAGTAAATCTTCAAGTTTCATCGAAATGGCATTAAAAACTTCCTTTGTATATCCAAATCGATGATTCTTCGAGCCAAGAATTACCTTTCTTCCCTGCGGGGAAAGGTTTCCGCTTGCTTTCGAGATCAAGAGCGTTACCAAATTTATCCTCAAACAAACCCCTGACTTACAAAAAAATCCCAACTTACGAACGAACATGACTTTACCCATCGGCGTGGATGCGCCCGACTTTACACTCAAGACAAAAAATGAAGAAGGCTTGCAAGACATAGCCCTTTCCAGCTTCAAAGGAGAGAGCAATGTGGTTCTCCTTTTCTTCCCCTTTGCATTCACCGGGGTGTGCACCGAAGAAACCTGCTCGGTTCGAGACGATCTCTCCTCCTACGAAGAACTCGATTCCAAAGTTTTGGGAATCAGTGTCGACAGCCCGTTTGCCCAAGAAGCAATGGCCTTGAAGGAAGGACTTAATTTCCCCCTATTAAGTGACTTCAACAAGAGTGTTTCCAAGGAGTACGGTGTTCTCTACGAAGACTTCATTGGTTTCGAAGGCGTTTCCAAAAGATCCGCTTTCGTTGTTTCCAAGGACGGGAGCATTACCTTCTCATGGTCTTCCGACGACCCAAAACAACTTCCCGATTTCGAAGCCATCAAAAACGCCCTGAGCTAAAAACAGTAAACCGGACACTAGCCCACTTTCCATATGCAAGACTCACAGGGAGTCATTAGTACGCTTTCTTGCGGAAAAAATGACAAAAAGTATTTCCCCCCCGTTGTGCATGAGGAGCAGAGAGGCAAGGAAGACAGTTCTCGGTTATCGGAAACCATGCGGATCAAGTTGGAATCCTTAATGAGGAATTGCAGTAGAAAAATCCTAGCAAACCCCTCTTGATCGCAGGTCGCTTCCGGGGAATTACAACATGAACAAAGAGCCCGACTACCAAGTTCACGTTACCCCAGAGAACGCCTTTGTCCGTGTATTTCGCAAAGCTTCCTATTTGAATTGCGGTCCACTTCGTTCTTTCCTCGAAGAGTCTATTCTCAGCGGGCGGCGGAATTATATCGTGGACTTTCAGGATTGCAGCAGCATGGACAGTACTTTTCTAGGCATCCTCGTCGGGTTGGCTCTAAAGTTAAGGAAGTTCGAAGACGAAGGATACCTGACACTCGTAAATCTTCGTGGGAGAAACTTGGAAACCGTTCAAAATTTGGGTATACACAAAATTGCTGAAATCAGTTCCCAAGAAACGCCATCCGATCTTCATGAACTCGACGACCTGAAAAATGCCAAGGTGGGTGGAGCTGCTTGTTCAGACACCATTTACCAGGCTCACAAGACCCTCATGGAACTCAATGAAAAGAACTCGCGAATGTTCTGTGACGTGGTCAATTTCCTAGAACGGCAAAAGGAAGATTCCGCCTAAGCGGAACCTCTTGGGCGATGGAAGCATTTCTATTCCTTTTGGCTGGATCAACCGTAGGAGTTCTGGGTTTTTTGTATTTTGCCCAAATCTCCAAGAAAAAAATATCTGCTCTGCGCGATGAGAAAATCCGGCTGCAAAAGGAAAAGGAAATTATCGTCGAATTCATGCACAATCTGGCCGTGGCAATCGGAGAAGGAGTAGCCCGCAAGGACTTGTACCATCGTATCGTACACACGGCTGTGATGACGACGGGCGCCATGAGCGCATGCGTCTACGAAAAGCTCGACAACGGCAAACTGCGGGGAATTGCAACGGAAGGGCTTTTCCCTCCCCAGCGACGAATGAAAGACCCGCCCGCTGGGGAAGATTCGACACGAGCAAGCTTTTTGGAGAAAATTCTCAGTTCGGAAATCCTGGAAGAAGGAGAGGGTATCGTCGGGGAAGTGGCTAAGACGGGAAAGCCGGTTTTTGTAGCCAACGCCCAATCCGATCCCAGGATAGTAAAGCATCCGGATCCCGCGCTTGCAGTTCGTTCCATGGTATATTCTCCTCTCGTTCACGATGATTCGATCTTAGGGGTTCTGGTAGTTGCGAATCCGGCCAGCGGTCTTACTTTCTCCGAAATGGATTTGTCGCTCGTCAACTCATTGGCCGAACAAAGCGCCTTGGCGATCAAGAACTCGGATGCCATGAATTTGCGTCTTGAAAAATCGCGGATGGATTCGGATCTTGGATTGGCAAAAGAGGTCCAAGAGCTTTTTCTGGCACAGAAATCACCCGAGTCCAAGGGCTTGGACGTCGACGCTCAATATCTGCCCTCATCTCAAGTTGGGGGTGACTTCTATGATTTTTACAAGCTATCTCCAACTAAGTTCGGAGTTTGCATCGCCGATGTCTCGGGAAAAGGCGTCCCCGCATCTCTTCTTATGGCTCTTTGCCAAACCAACCTTCGCCACTACGTAAGCAAAACAAGATCTCCTTCCACCGTTTTGAAAAAACTTAACTTGGATTTGGAAAAACGCATAAGAGAAGATATGTTCATCACCCTTTTCCTCGCTATTATCGATACGCAGGCAAACACTGCCACTTATGCCCGGGCAGGTCACGAGCCAGCTCTTTTGGCGAAGCAAGGGGAAGACGACGAAATTACAGTAGAAAAACTCCATGGGAATGGAATGGCATTGGGAATGGTCCCTGCGGAATTTTTCGATGAAACCATAGAGGACAAGGTCGTTCCCTTCGAAAAGGGAAACTTAATGGTTTTGTTTACGGATGGAGTAACGGAAGCCGAGAACGAGGAACGGGAGGAATTCGGTCAAGACAGGCTTAGCGATAAACTTTCGTCCAGAATACATTTGAAACCAAATGAATTTAACCGCAGGTTGCTTTCCGATCTTGATGAATATTCGGCAGCTTCCCACGATAGGGACGATGTCACGATCGTCACTCTGAAGAGAGTTTGACCACCTGGAGTCTCACTCGAGCTTACCCTCGTCAAAATCAATCACGTCCGCAAAGGAACGAAGATCCTCTCGGTCGCCTGCTCCAAGATCCGACTTGATTTCCTCGAGTTTCTCCAGTGCCATGTCCGACATTCCCATTTGGACCACTTTTCGATTCCACACGTGAGCCTTGAGATCCTTCGGAAACAAGCCGGCAAGTTTTTCATCAAGTTCCAGTTCAGAAGGACAGTCCTTGACGCATTCGATGATTTCCGCTGGGTCGACCCCAAGATGAAGACACAAAAAACCATCGAACCCCTTGGTGAAATTTCTTTGGTAACTGGCGGGCAATTCCCCATCAATGTGCTTCTTTATCTTTGCCAGAAAGCGGGGCAAGTGAAGAAGTCCGCATGGATGGGGCTGGTAAGGGGAAGGAAGATCTAGGAGAATCGCTCCAGTCGGACCTTCGGTAATATTGTCGTCGATGTTTGTCAAAATGATGAAATTTGTTTTGGTAAGAATGTTCATTAATCGTTGTGAAAGAAAGAAAAAACAAAAAAGTAATCAGGAGGGTGGGAAACTACCTCTTGGAGCATAAGTTTCTTTTCGGGCTCACGCTTGGCTTGGCCTGCGGCATGACCCTTCTGTCCGTAGCCGTTCCGTCCGTAATCCAAAAACTGCTGGATGAAGTTTTCAAAGAGGGACTGGGGGATGGCGGTTTCTTGGCCAGGGCTCTGGGATTGATTGCCTGCCTCTTCCTCCTCAAGGAAACCCTCAATTGCTTTAGGATTCGCGTAAACAACAATCTTGAGCAGAAGGTAATCTTCAAGCTTCGCAAAGACTTGCACGACAAATTGCTCGATTTGCCAATCAGTTTTTACGATCGGCGAAAGAGCGGGGACATTTCTTCACGAGTCGTTGAGGATGTTCAAAGCGTGGAACGAGCCATCCTGGATGGGACGGAGCAAGGGGTCATTGCCGTCCTGACCTTGATCGGGGTTACGATCATGATGTTCTTTCAAGAACCGCGTTTGGCTTTTTTGGTTTTTTTGCCTTTGCCCATTCTTGCCGTGATGGCCTTTCGCTATGCCAAGGTTTCCAAGCGAAACTGGCGTTTGGTCCGCGAAGCTTCAGGCGATCTTAACTCTATTTTGGTCGAGGATATACAAGGCAATCGACTGATCCATGCCTTCGCCCTGCAAGAAAGGGAAAAATCTCGCTTCCATAAAATTGGAAAGGAAGTCGAAAAAAGATCCCTGCAGGCAATGTACAGGTGGTCGGTACAAGGACCGGGGGCAAGCTTCACTTCCTCCCTGGGTATTCTTGCCGTCGTAGGGATGGGAGCTTATCTGCTTGAAACGGATAAAAAAAATTTCACGACCGGTCAATTTTTCGCCTTTCTTCTTTACGCAAATATGTTTTATGAACCAGTCAGGCAATTGGTATCGATCAACAACCTAGTATCTGCCGGCAAAGCTTCAGGAGAAAGGGTCTTCGAGATTCTCGATGCGGACGTACAAATCCAAGACCCCGACCAAGCTACTCCTTTCCCTTGCGGCGATCACTCCATTGTCTTCGATTCGGTTTCTTTTTCTTACGATACCAGGGCTTCCATTGTATCTGATCTGGACTTTCGGCTGCAGCACGGTTCCACTACCGCATTGGTCGGACCCACCGGTGCAGGCAAAAGTACCGTAGCCAACCTCATTCTGAGATACTATGATGTTGAGCGGGGTGCCGTGCGAATTGGAGACACGGACGTTCGGGATCTACGCCTGAAAGATTTGCGTTCCCAAATCGGCATGGTTTCACAAGATCCTTTTCTATTTGATGCATCCGTTAAGGAAAACCTTTTGCTTGCCGAACCTTCGGCCCTTGAATCGGACCTGCAAAATGCGCTCGAGGTCGCCCATGCCTGGAATTTCGTAAGGGAACTACCGGACGGATGGGATACGCTGATTGGGGAGAAAGGCGTTCGCCTGAGCATGGGTGAAAAACAAAGGCTCACCTTGGCTCGGGCAATTCTCAAGGCACCCCCGATCGTCATTCTGGACGAAGCCACCTCCAGCGTGGACGTAGAGACCGAGAGAGGGATTCAAAATGCCTTGGCGACCCTGACGAAAGATCGGACGACTTTAGTCATCGCCCACAGGCTCAGCACGATAAGGGACGCCGACCAAATCATTTTTCTCGAGAAAGGTAAAATTATTGAACAAGGAAAGCACGAAGAGCTCCTTGGCGTTGACGGAGCTTATGCAAGGTTTTGCAAGTACCAAGAAAACTTCATACCTGAAAAAAAGATTTCAAGCTAAGCGTTTCGCCTTGAAAAGAAGAGGCCGAACCTAACCAAAACGCAAAGCAAATAAGGGGAACAGAGGAACAAAAGCCTAACCAAAGGCCGTACGAGACCATCGTTCAGAAGAAAATAAACCTTGGATTCAGCCCAAGTTCGCAAGTGCATCCCAGAGAAGTACTCGACGCCCATTGCCTGCCCCAAAAAGTAAACCATCAGCGGCCAGATGGTGAACCCGATGGTTAGAAAGAACAGAGCGAGCCAAAGCTCTTTGCCCCAATCGATAAATTCTTTTTTTCTCAATTCGTACCCTTGCAATCAAATTCTCTTTGTCTCAGTATCAATAGCAAGTTATTTAACTTTTCCCAATTCCCAATTCACTCATGAAAACATTATTCGCCATAACCTTTTCCTTTTTTCTGTTTTTCTCCCTTGCGACAGCAAAGGAAGAATCACCCAAGAACGTATTCCAGCATCTGATAAGACCCGTCTTGGATGCAAAATGCATACAGTGCCACGGTGCGGACAAGGACAAGGGTAAGCTCCGCATGCATACGAATGAAGCCCTGCTCAAAGGAGGCCGGGAGGTCGGCAGTGATATCGTAATCAAAGGGAAGGTAGACGACAGCGAACTGATCTACCGCATCACTTTGCCCAAGGATGAGGACGAAGCCATGCCTCCCTTTGAGGACAAGGATCATTATAATCCAGTGACTCCACAGGAGCTCGAAGTGATGAAGGCATGGATCACGCTAGGGGCTTCCTTCGATTTGCTTGTAACGGATCTTGACGAATCAAGCCGCAAGGCGGCAGATCATGTTTTCAAGAACATGCCCAAAAAGATACTCTCCCTGACATCCAAGCTGCAACCGCAACTTCCTATGGTTCCCGCTGCTGACGCCAAAGCCCTTGACGCACTCAGAAAAGCAGGCGTTCTCGCTCTACCCATTGCCCAAAATACCAATGCCATCTATGTCAACGCATCCTATGCGGGAAAATCATTCGACGATAAAAAACTTCAGCTTCTCTATCCGCTCGCCAAGCAATTGCTCTGGCTTAATCTTGCCCGCACGGGTGTAACGGACAAAGGAATTGAATCCCTGGGAAAACTTACCTTGCTCACACGCCTCCACTTGGAGAACACCTCCATCACGGATTCCGCAACCGCTCATCTTTCCAAGCACAAGGGATTGGAATACCTCAATCTCTACGGAACCGGAGTCTCCGACGCATCAGTTGGAAATCTTTCAAAGCTTCGCAAACTCTCCAAAGTCTTTCTCTGGCAAACGAAATTTACGCAAAAGGGAGCGGACTCCCTCAAGAAAAGCTTTGTCGACGCAGGAAAGTACAATTCGTTGAGCACAGAGCAGAAGAAGCTCAAGACATCGCTCGACCAAGTCACGAAAGCCGAGAATGCCAAGCTAGCAAAACTCGAGGAAAGCAAGAAGGCTCTTGGCAAACAAACCTCTGACGAGAAAGCCATCAACGCGAAATGCCCCGTATCGAACAAAGATTTGGACGAGACCAAGAACTCCACTTTTGAGGGACGCAAAATTGGTTTCTGCTGCGACAAATGCAAAGGCAAGTTCGATGCAAACCCAGAATCATTCAGGGCTAAAATCAAGGATTTCAAGCCCTCGGAAAACTTTGCCAAGGCCGATGAAGAGCTCAAGAAGAAAGAGCGTGAATCATCGGCCAAGACGGACGAAATCCAAACCAAAGTGAACAAAATATCCGGGGAACTCAGAAAACTGGGACCAGAGGTGAACATGGGTTGGCAGCAACCCTTGGCGGACAAAAAGTAGATTTCCCGGGATTTATTCCTCCCTCTCTTTTTTCTCCGAACCGCACCCTTTCCGCAAAGGAACCTTCATCTGGGTAAGGAAGCAAACCTTCCTTTGGTGCCTCGCCTACAAAAGAGTACGGCTACGATGATCAATCCGCTTCCAATGGCCAAACGAACCATCATTGAAATGGTCATGTCTTCGATCTCCTTGAAAACAAAAAGGGATACTAAAACTGCCAGAGGCACCACGGCATTGTTGAAAGCCGCAAGGGTTCCCGGGTTACTAAGGGACGCCCCCTTGTTCCAAAGAAAGAAACCCAACCCAGAGGCAACGAAGCCCAGGTACAGGATCGAGCCCCACTGGGACAGGTTGATTTGAAGGTCGCTCCACTCGGTTGATACCAGACTGAACTGCAATGCAGTGAGGGCTCCTCCGGCGGCGAGCAAAGAGAAAACCTCACGGTCCTTGACGGTTTGATTCTGACGCTTCCAATTCCGGTATGCGACCTGTCCATAGGCAAAGGAAACCCCCGCCAGTTGCATGAGCCCAAAACCGATCCAAAAATCGCCGATAGAAACCGTTTTTGCTTCCAGGCATGCTGCACCCAAGACCGAAATGATGGCCGCAATGAAAAAGGTCGTGGAAAATTTTCTTTGCCGAATATCATGGATAAGGACCACGTAAACGGGGGTCAAGATCGAGAAAAGGGCAACCAGATGAGGAGGCAGGTATTGGAATGCCTTCATATAAAAGGAGTACATGAGTCCGAATTGAATGGCTCCATAGACCATCAGTTTTTCGCAATCCTTTTTACGAATTGCCTTGGTACGAAGGAAGGGGAGAAAGAGCAAGGTCGCGCAACATAGTCTGAGAGTGGCAACGAAGAATGAATCCACCCCTTTCAATTCGCTTCCGATCAAACCGAAAGAGAAAGCCCAAAGCAGGGACGTTGTGGCGAGATAAGGCATAGCCCCTAGTCTGCACCCGAGGAATAAACAAAAAAGGAAAACCTACCAGCGTAAAGTAGCACCCATGGAGAACTGATCCCCCCGTCCGGGTGTGCCCGGAATGTCCTGAAAATCTTCATCCCATGGTTTGTCAAAAGCCACAAACACTTCCAAGTCGTCTATTCGGGCAGGGTAATAACTTGCTGCCAAATGAGTATACATGGAATTGTCCGGACCTTTACGGAGGGAGTTGGCCCGTTGCTCACGCCATTCATTATCCACCCGAATCTGCAACAGGTCGTTCGGGTCGTAGATAAAACTTAGGGTGATCCGATGTTCCGGGAAATTAAGGGCATAAAAACTTCCATCTACCAAGGAATTGCCATAATCCTCATTCTTGTGAAGATAGGAGTAACTGGCAATGCCTTCGAGCTTTTCCAGTTGACGCGAAACAATAAGTTCAAGCCCATAAGTTTCGATATCAACATTCTCTGCAGATCGAGCCCCTGTGCCCGTATAGGTCCAGTCGACCAAGTCATCAGTCCAGCGATAGAAGACCGACCCTTCGAGACTCCATTCCGGTCGTTCAAGGGCGTGACCTAACTCCAAATTCCTAGTCACTTCACGGGCTAGGTCATGATTGCTTCGAAACAATCCCCTTGTTTCGTTGCCTCCTTCGGCACCATAGCCTACCACTTGAGTGGTTTCCGCATAAGAGAGATAAGTGCGTTCCGAGTTGCCCAAGCTATCATCGGAAAGCAAGGTTAGGCTGGCAACGGGAGAGACTTGGGAACCATCCCGGTTCGTGTCGTCAAAGGAGGCTCCAACACGAAACACGAGATTTTTACGGTCATTCAGTTCGCGATGGAATTGCGGAAGAAGGGTAAGCTTGTAGTAGTTGCGACTGGTGAATTTACCCTCTTCGAGAGAACTCGACTCAATCTTATCACTGGCAATTTGCATGCCATAGTTGACGCCAAAACCATCTTCGATTTCGTGGAGGCCAGCTAGAGCGAATGAAGTAATGTCCGTTTCATGAACGAATCTATTGTCGGGGGACAAACGGTTGAATTGATAGTGGTCATTGTTCCTACGGAAGTAGACTGTTGCCTCCCAGTTGCTGCCTTCGCCATAGGACTGTTTGTGATTAGCCAAAAAGAGTTGAGTTCTAACGCTCTCCGTCTCGTAAGGATTAAAAGACGTATAAAGATCTCCGGTGTACATGCCGTAAAGGCCAAAAAACTTATCTTGGTAACCTGCAAACAAGTCGGTTTGAGAATTTGGTCCAAGCAGTTGTAAGCGACCGGTGGTACGATCAAAGTCATGATCACCAAAGGGAATGGTGCCGTCACTCTCGGAGTGCGAAGTTTCGATTTCCGCCCCCCAGATCCATTCTCCGGATTCGCCATAGGGTCCTTTCCACGCATTGTGCAAACGCTGGAAATTAAGATCATGATCTCCTCCGCCAAGCGTAACGCTGCCACCCTGAGTCATCTTGCTCCAACTGTATCCAACTGTCCCAACGCTACTGTTGAATCCACGCAAAGCATTGTCCGCACCCGTATGGATAACCGGTTCGCTTAACATTTCCGGGGCTATTGGCAGTTCCGTTGTGTAATGACCAGTTTGTGGGTCAAGCAGAGATGCCGCTCCCACTTGAATCCCGGTGTTCTCAAAAATTCCACCCCGTATGCTAAGGTCACCCTGAGCCTCCGCCATGTTGCGGGACTGCATATCGACCCGTGGGTCGAAGTCCAAATTCGAGATGGGCGACTCATAGGTCGTGACGGGGCGTGCGTTGGCGGTCTTCTGAGCTTTGACGGTCAATGCAGGAAGTACTTCGCTTGCCTGTACATCCAGAGTTTCCCCGAGCTCATCCTGAGCGAAAACCGAGCAAGAAAACATAAGAGAAAGGACAGAGAGAAAGGAGGGTGTTTTTAGAGTCATCCAATCACATAAAACATGCCCTTACGAAGTGTTCAATCGTTAATTGGTTTTAAGGGTCAAATTAACAATCATAACACACGAGTCGTATTTTAAATGCTTGAGAACAGATCAGTTGGCAGTAATTCTTTTAGCTGTGTCAACCGTAGCCCAAAAGTGACAAGTCAACCGGAAGAAATCTTTCTCGCCGGTGGTTGCCTATGGGGAGTACAAGAGTTCGTCCGTCACCTTCCTGGCATCATCTCAACGGAAGCCGGCAGGGCAAATGGTTCAAGCTACGATACAAAAGGCCCATACGATGGTTATGCGGAATGCGTCCGTGCTTTTTTTGATCCGGAAGTTCTTTCCGTTGATCAACTGATGCTATACTTTTTTGAAATCATCGATCCTTACAGTCTCAACAAGCAAGGTCCGGACGAGGGAGAAAAGTATCGTACGGGGGTCTACAGCCGAAATCAATCTCACTTGTCTTCGGTAAGGCTGATCATTGAACGCAGGGACGATGCGACCCGCATAGCCGTTGAAGTACAGCCTTTGACCAACTACGTGAGAAGCGACGATGAACATCAGGGTCGATTGACTCTTCATCCGGCCGAGCCCTGCCACATCGCACCCGAACTTCTCCACAAATACAAAAAAACTCTCAAATAGGATCCCCCTGAAAGGAATATTCTGTTGCCTAATTGCCGAAGTTTAAAAAAGTGGATGCAATGAATTCAACGGATCAAGAAGTCATATCCATATTCAAGGACACGAAAGCCCTGCTTAGCGGTCATTTCATCTTACGATCAGGTTTGAGAAGTGGTCATTTTTTCCAATGCGCTCAAGTTTGTCAGCATTTGGACAAAGTGACGCGGTTGGCGGAGCTATTGGTTGCCAAAATCGAACACCTGAAACCCACTACCATTGTTTCGCCCGCAATGGGGGGCTTGGTCATTGGCCAAGAGATTGCCCGTCAAATGAAATGCCGCTACTTGTTTTTGGAAAAAGAGGATGATCTGCTCGTAATGAGGAGAAACTTTGACCTTGCTCAGGAGGATCGCGTACTCATCGTTGAAGATGTGGTTACTCGAGGAGGCCGTGTTCAGGAAGCCTTGGCGATTGTAAGAAAATACCCTTCGATTCTTTGCGGTGTAGCCTGCTTGGTCGACCGTAGCAAGGGAGATTTGGATTTCCAAACGCCCTTCCAGCCTCTTCTCGAGATGAATTTCCCAACTTACTCTCCGGATGATCTCCCGGATGACTTGAAGGCCATACCCCCGATCAAGCCAGGCAGCTAAATATCGTAATGCGAATGATTCAGGGAACCCGATAGGCCAAGTAGGTAAATTTGCCGCGGTACCAGATGTAAAACCGGTTGATTCCACGCTTGAGCCGTGACTCGGCTTCAGGAACTGTTGAAACAGGGTAACCGTTGATTTCAACGAGAACAACACCCTCCTTGAATGTCTGTGCCCGACCCGTTGATCTCGTCACCACAATTCCGCGCACAGTGGATGGAATCTCAAATTCATTCCGTTTGGCAGGACTCAAAGGTTCCAGCAAAATACCCGGAATCGGCGATGCAGAAGAATCCTCGCGCAAATCCAAAGTGACATAAAAATCCATTTCCTTGCCGTTGCGCAAAGCTTTCACAAGCATACGAGTGCCTGGTTGGGTTTGTGAAATCGCCACTCGAAGCTGATTAACGGAAGCAACCGACTTTCCACCCGCTTTCACGATGACATCACGCGGTTTGAGACCCGCCTGTTCGGCTGGGCTGTTTGGTTCGACGCTATCAACGATCGCACCCTCAATGGTTGGACTCTCCTCGAGGTTAACTCCAAGAAAACCTCTTTTCAAACCGCCACCTTTCACTAGATCGCTCAAGACCTTTTTAACCATATTGACCGGTATGGCCAACCCAATGCCTATGCTGGCACCTGTTTGAGATATGATTGCCGTGTTAATCCCGATGAGACGACCTTTGGCGTCCAGCAGGGCGCCTCCTGAATTTCCACGGTTAATGGCTGCATCGGTTTGGATGAAATTTTCATACCCGCCCTCCTCCAAAACGCCCAACTCGGATTTTTTTGTCGCTGAAACGATACCCATTGTAACTGTCATCCCGATGCCCAATGGATTTCCGACCGCAAAAACGATGTCACCGACTTCCATAAAGTCACTGTTGGCCAAAGCAACATGAGGGAGAGGTTCCGTTGCATCGATCTTCAAAACGGCCACATCAGTGGATCGGTCAAAGCCTATGATCTTTGCTTCGTATTCCTTCTTGTTTGATAATTTTACGGTCACTTCTTCCACTAGTTTTCCTGTCCGGGGATCAGTAATGACATGAGCGTTGGTAATGGTATGCCCTTCTGGCGTGACAATAACCCCTGACCCGATGCCGGCAGGAACCCTTTCTTCCTCAACCCGAGGCTGATTGACTCGCGGTAAACCATAATAACGGCGAAGAAAGTCCTCAAGTGGGTCCGTTCCTCCGGGATATGATCGTCGGACAACCTGCTTGGTGGTAACCGCTACCACTGCAGGGGTTGCTTTTTTTAAGGTGCCCGAGTAACTGACAATCGGACTGGTTTGGCTACGGTCAAGCTTCGTTTCGTCATAGCGTGGGCTGAACCCGCTGATTTGTTCGTTCTTTGCTATTATGCCATTACATAAAATCGTCAAAATCAAGAAGGCAGAACTTTTTCTCAATTGATTCATCAAGTATTAAGGCGTACCAGAGAATACCTATTGTCTAGACGCGTTCGGATTATATTCCATTGGCTCAAAAGCCCTTGACTTGGAATAAGCTGGAGATGCTGCTGTTCGTATGGGTGCGCCGGATAGCCTCTCCCAGCAAAGGCGCCACGCTAAGACGGCGGATCGGAAGACCTTCAACTTCCATATTCACGGTATTTGTCGTAATAAGCTCGTCAAGAAAACCCTGGTTGAGCCTCTCCATTCCCGTATCATTGAGAACACAATGGCTCACCAATGCACTGACTTTCTGCGCGCCTCTTTCCTTCAAAAGATTCGCCGCAGCAGTAAGAGTTCCTGCCGTCTCCGTCATGTCATCCACCAATAGTATTTCCCTCCCCTCCACTTCGCCAACCAAGTTCATCGCTTCAACCGTTGATGCACCGGTTCTTCTCTTTGCCACAAATCCAAGCGGGCACCCGAGTACATCAGAGTAAGCACTTGCCATTTTCATTCCTCCCACATCGGGAGAGAAAATCGTCATGTTTTCGGGATCCCTGTTCTTCAAATCCTCAAAGAAGACGGGGGATGCGTACAGGTGGTCGACGGGGATGTCAAAAAATCCTTGAATTTGCTGTGCATGCAAATCCATGGTCAAAACACGGTTTGCGCCAGCCGCAACCAAAAGATTTGCCACAAGCTTGGAAGTGATGGGGACACGGGGTTGATCTTTTCGATCCTGACGAGCATATCCAAAAAATGGAATGACTGCCGTAACCCGTGCAGCTGATGCTCGTTTGGCAGCATCAATCATAATGAGCAACTCCATCATGTGCTGGTTGGCGGGCGGGGAGGTCGATTGAATGAGGAAAACATCGGCGCCTCTGATATTTTCGTTGAACCTTACGAAGCTCTCGCTATCCGGAAAAGTCGTGACCAAGGCATCCCCAATCTCCACTTCCAAATATTGACAAATTTCTCGGGCCAGTGGATTGTTCGAATTACCACTGAAGATCTTTAGGCTCGTTTCCTCCTGCATAATCAAGATTTACCTGTTGCCCGTCTCCTCCGCAAACCTATTGAACAACTCTGGTAACTTTCTTTGCAAAATCGAAATTCTCTGAGCCAACTGGAAGGGCAGGGCGGGGTTCCCCTTGAGAAATGCACCAGCCTCAACATCCTTGGTTATGCCTGCTTGCCCGGCAATCTTGGCCCCTTTTCCAACTTTGAGGTGACCGGCAAAACCTGCTTGCCCACCCACTACCACGTAATCCTCAAACTCAACGCTCCCGCTAATGCCCACCTGAGCGACAATCAAGCAACCCTTGCCGATTTTGACATTATGGCCGATCTGTACCAAGTTGTCTATTTTCGTACCCGCACCTATGCGAGTCTCTTCAAAGCGGGCTCGGTCAATGCAGGTATTGGCTCCGATTTCGACATCTTCCTCAACAACTACAAGACCCAAATGGGGCACTTTCTCATGGCTTTCTCCAACCTGCTCGAAACCGTACCCCTCCGACCCAATGACCACCCCCGCGTTCAAGATCACCCGATCACCAATCAGGCATCTGGAAAGAATCTTGACCCCTGGATGAATCCGACAAGATTCTCCGATTTGGGCATGATCCCCCAAGTGGCAATGAGAGCTAATTTCAGAATTGGCACCAACGGAAGCGTTACTTCCGACAAAGGAAAAAGGCCCGATGAAAACCCCTTCGCCAATATTTGCGTCGGGGTGAACGAAAGCCGTTTCGTGAATCCCGGGAGCGGGGGAAGGTGAAATTCTTTTCTCCAAAAAGCGACAGATTTCGGCAAGACCTCTTGACGGTTCTTTAATCCGGACAAAAAGCTGATTTTCCTTGGGTTGCCCAACATAACCCTCCGGCAGCAAAACCACGGAAGCCAAAGTCAGGGAAACTTGAGATTTGTATTTCGAATTCCCAAGAAAAGACAGGTCTTCTTCCCTTGCTGTATCCAGGGAAGAAATGCCCTTGATTACGGTGGCAGATGTACTGCCTTCCACCACTGCGCCCGGAATCAGGTGGAGAACCTCTTCAAGGGACAGGCTTACGTTCATTTATTCCCAAATAAAGCGCTCTCGAAATTCAATTCTTCTTGTTTGCGGAAGCGTTCAAGGTAACAATTACCTCCTCGGTGACATTGAACTTATCACCAACATAAAACACGCCTAACTGGGTCTCCGACGAGTTCAATACGATGTCCACACCCTTGGCTCCGGCAACCTTTTGGACCGCTGTCCGAATGTCCGCCAAATGCTCGACCAAAAGATTTCTTTGTCTCTGTGCAATCGTTGCCTTGGTTCTCTTGTCATAAGCAATCATATCGTCTTGCTTTACTTTGGCTTCCTTCACCTTCTCCTGATACTTGGCTTTCAGGGCGGCACTTTCGAGATTCGGGTTCCTTAGTTTTTCCTCCATTTCCTTAAGCTCATTAACGATTTTTCCGAGCTCTGCCCGAAATATCTGGAGTTCTTCCATAGCAATTTTCTTGGACTTATCCAAGCGCTCTCGGGCGTCCTTTACTTTTTGGTAACCATCGAAAACTTTCTGCACGTCAACAACCGCAATCTTTTGGGCATAGGAAAAGTTATTAAGAAAAAGGAACGCGCAGATGGCAAGAAGGTGGCTGTATTTGATCATTGTGGGTTGTTTTTATTTGTAGAAGCTAATTTAAAAACGGGTTCCGCCTGAAAAGTGAAACTGGGGAGAGCCTCCGGTACCAGAGGGATCACTGACGGGAAATCCCAAATCAAGACGCAAGGGCATTCCCATTACCATTATTCGCAAACCAAGGCCCCAATTGTCATGCCAACCCTGAAGCCCGTCTCCGGGGAAAAACTTGAAGTCTCCCGTCCGCAAGAATCCTCCGTCGTAGAAAAAAGCGAAGCGCAAGGGATCCGCCACCCTGAAAGTGTACTCCGCACTAAGATAACTGTAAGAGTTGCCCCCTGCTGGCTCACTTGCCAATGCGTCTTGAGGGCCGGCTTCCCTGTAATCCCAACCCCTCAAATTGTACGGGCCTCCTAGGAAAAACTTTTCAAAGAAAGGCACATCGGAGTCCTTGCCGTCAAATCGGCCCAAGGTACCAGTACGAGCACTGACCGTAACAACCTGTTCCATCGCATCAAAAGTCTTGAAGAATCGTGCCCCTTGAAGCTCGAATCTCCCGTAGTCCGCATCACCGCCAAAAGGTCCCCCCGCAAACTCCTTGCGCAAGGTAACAATACTACCTTCGGAAGGAAACAATATGCTGTCCCGCGTGTCCCGCGTCAGACTAAATCCAACCTTGGAGATGGAAAGATCCTCCTCTTTGATAAAGGCGGGTCGAGACGAGCTCGAGCTCAAGTCATCAATCACAACGTCTTCCAAGCGATAAAAGAGCCTTCCTTCGACCAGTTCAAAGAGTCGCTTTCTGAAATACAGTTCGAACCCGGCCCGAAGTTCGTCGTAATAAGAACTGTAATAATCGGACTTCTGACGGAACAACTCAAAACCTGCAGCTACTCTTCGATTGAGAAACCAAGGTTCCTCCAACGCAAGAACCGCTTCATTGCTTCGTGCTCCGAGCTTGAGACGTAACCTGAATTTCTGCCCATCCCCCTGTAACCTATGTGGTGAACGCCAACGCATCAGATCAAAGTTGCCCTGGCGAAACTCGGCAAACATCATTGCTTTTTCAAGCGTACTGAAACCAACTCCAAAAGAAACGTGTCCCGTCCGGCCCTCCTCGACATTAACGACAAGGTTTCTCCTGCTGTTCGCAAGTTCGGGATCCTGGGAGGTGATCGGTTCGTCATCCAGAGTGACTTTTTCGAAGAAACGAGTGTTCCTCAACCTAGCTTCGCTCGTCTCCATTCTGATCAGATCGAAGGTTTCGCCCGGAGCCAAAGCCAACTCACGAATAATGGCAACTGTCTTGGTTTTTTCGTTGCCGCGAACCTGAATCGAGTTAACCGAAAATTTATTGTTTTCAGTAACCTCAAAACGCAGATCAATTTGATCGGTCTTCAAGTTTTGTTTCCGAATGGAACGAACACGCGCATCCAAGTAACCTTTTTCTCCGTACTTCTTGCGCAAACGCTCCCGTTCCTTACCCAACAGTGTGGGTGAATAGGGTTCGCCGCGCTTGATCTTGCCGTCGGCAAGCAATTCGTCCGTCGTAATCACAGCATTTCCCGCAAGGACTATCTCGCCGAAATAGGACCGCTCGCCTTCCACAACATTTATGGTAAGGTTAAGACCGCCATTTCCCTCGGGTGAAATACTGACTCCACTCTGTTCGATTTTGACGTCAAGGAAACCTTCGTCACGGTAAGCGGTCCGCAATTCATTCAAGTCTTCTTCCAAAATCGCCGGCCGGTAACGCGAACGCTTGGACCAAAAACGCCAAAAACGCCATGGAGCCGTTTCCATCGTCTTGAGAAGTTTCTTGCCGGGAAAGTTGTCATTCCCCTCAAACGATATTTTTCGGATCTTCCTTTTTTCATTTTCCACGACCCGAAAGACAATCGAAACGTTTTTGTTATCAGCCATTTGCTTGACTTCACTCTCGATCCTTGAGCTCCAAAAGCCCTTTTCAAGATAAAATTCCTCAAGGGCAATTTGGTCCGCCTTGATCTCAGCCTCGTCAAACAATTCACCCACACTGATTTCAATTTCCTTTTCCAGTTTTTTATTGGAAAGCTCGTCATTACCGGAAAACTTGATTTCACCAATTCTTGGTTTGGTCCGAACTTTGAAAACCAAGGCCACTTCTTCATCCGTGGAACTTTCGGGGTCGATGAATACCTTCACATCGTCAATGGCGCCTGTAGCCATGAGGTTGGCTATCGATTTGTCGATAGCCGATCCCACGAAAGGAATTCCAGTCTCAATTTGGAGATTCTGAAGGATGAAGGATTTGCCCAAAGTTTTCGGACCTTCCAATTCTATCCTGATGGCAGAAATGGTCTTCCCGTCGGAAACCGAAGCTTGCGACCACAGAAGGGCAATTCCAGGAAGAAGGAACAAGAATGGGGAAAGGGTGCGTAGTAACCTCATGCTATCAATTGAGTCTAGGGTCACCTTCCATGCTATCAAACCTCGTGTACTTTCTCCGGAAGGCAAGATCTACTCTTCCAGTCGGCCCGTTCCTCTGTTTTGCCAGCAAAAGCTGTATTGGCTCAAAATCTTCTTCAGGAGACTCGCCTTCCTGCTGTCCCTGATCCATTTCCCGTATGTCTTCACCCTTGCGGTGTTTGCCCAAAAGCATAACGACATCCGCATCCTGCTCGATGGAACCGGATTCCCTGAGATCGGAAAGGCGAGGATCCCTCTTTTCCTTTTCCGAATCTCTGTTAAGTTGGCTAAGTACGATAACGGGCACGTCCAGTTCCTTGGCCATTGCCTTTAAGCCTCGAGATATGTCGGAAATCTGATTTTCTCTGGAAGCCGAACGGGCGTCACCAGATATCAATTGAAGATAATCGACCACAACCAAACTCAATTTGTTTCTCGACTTGACCCTTCTCGCCTTGGCTCGAATTTGATTGATGGTCAGACCACTCGTATCATCGACCCAAATAGGGGCCTCTTGAAAACCTTTGCTGATTTCATTGAGTTTTTCGGCGTTGCTTTTGGCAATGAAACCCCGGCGCAAATCATTCATGTTCACTCTTGCCCGACCACAAATTAGCCTCATGGCAAGCGACGTTGCACTCATTTCCAAACTGAAAACCAACGTATTCTTGGGCTTTTCGGCATATTTCGGAGAAAACGCGATGTTCTCGACGATATTCATGGCCAAACTAGTCTTGCCGACGGAAGGTCTGGCCGCAATAACGATCATTTCGGCAGGCTTGAACCCATTGGTCAGGTTGTCCAAATCCTTATATCCCGTAAGCAATCCGTCGGAATCCTCCTTCGACAGCATTCTCTTGATTTGAGCCATTGCCTCCCGAATCGGTTCCTTGAAAGGGATGGATGACCGAATACTCTGCTCATCACTGAGGGAACACACTCTTTGTTCCATGTTCGACAAAAAGTCATCCACGTCGCCCTGCAAGTCGTTTGCCCCATCAATGATATCGAACGCCACATATATGCATCTTCGCAAAAGAGCTTTCTGCTTGACGATTTCCAACCAATGGGAAGCATGTGCCGTCGTCTGTATCCGTGAAGTCAGGTCAATCAAACCTTCTTGACCTCCAACCTGTTCAAGCTGACCCCTCGTGGAAAGCTTTTCCGCCAGCAAAATTTCATCCGGTTGCTTGTTTTCCCGATGGAGATCAAGCAGTGACTCGAAAATCAGTTGATGGCTGAAATGATAAAAATAATCCGGACCAATGGATTGCTCTATGCATCTTCCCAAAACTTCGCCGGAAGTATCCATGATGCACGCGGCCAACAGACCTTGCTCGGCATCTTGGTTACTGGGAAGCGGATTACCTTCAATCGTCTTGCGGTCCGATCCTTGCTTGGCGGATAAATTAGCTCCTTCTTTTTTGGAAAACGGCTTTTCTTTGCTGGAAGAAACTACTGATGGCATTCTTTGACCTCAATTATAAGAAGAAAATAGCTACTCGGTCGGTTCTATGGGATTTTCAGATACGACTTCGATTTCCACTTCAGCTTCAACTTCCTTGTGGAGCTGTAAAGTAACATTTTGCTTGCCCAATTCCTTGATTGGGGAAAAGGAAACAAAGTGCTTCTTGTCCATGGTAAAACCGCTTTCACTTAATTTCTCAAGGATATGATTGGCGGTCACCGAACCGAAAAGCTTGCCGCCGGATCCCGTCTTGACCGCTACTGCAATCTTAACCGCTTTGAGCTTAGTGGCAATTTCCTGGGCTTTCTGCAATTCATCGGACTCACGAATAGCTCGAGATTGCTTAAGGGAATCGAGCCTTTTCTTATTTGCCAAATTCAAGGGCAAAGCCTTTTTTTGAGGGATAAGATAATTTCTCGCATACCCGGGACGGACTTTGACGACATCGCCCTCTGATCCGAGTTGTTGCATGTGTTGTACAAGTAAAACTTCAGTAGTAGCCATAATGATTTGTGATTCTGGGGTTAAAAGGGTACGTCTTCGTCCAAATCCGGATCTGAGGCCGGAGCGGAAGGTGGAGCTTTAGGCTCCGGCTCGGAGTCTTTAACGGGAGAAGGAGTGTTTTCACTGGATGCCGCAGGTCTACTGGATGCAGGCGAGTCCTGTTTGGAGTCAACGAATTCAAAGTTATCCAACACGACCCTCAATGCACTTCTTTTTTCGCCCTCCTTTGATTCCCATTGATCCAACTTGAGCCGGCCTTCAACGAAAATTGCCCTTCCTTTGGTAAAAAATCTTCCGACCGCTTCCGCCCGGGGGCCGAAACATTCAACATCTACGAATGTTACCTCTTCCTTTCGGTTTCCCTCCGAATCCTTATATGAGCGGTTGAGTGCAAGACCAAAATTACAAACAGGTCTACCGTTTGACATGACGCGCACATCGGGATCGCGCGTGAGGTTGCCAATAAGAAGAACTTTGTTCAGGGAAGCCATCGAAGGTTTAAGATTTCAAAATAGGAATGCGAGTACTACTTCTTGCGCTCGATCAGCACTCGATCAACCTTTTTTTCCAAACTAAGTTTTTCTTTGAGCCTGACAGGCATTTCTGGATCGCCCGATATGTCAAACTGCAAGAAGGTTCCCGCCTTCATTTCCTTACTTTGGGGATAGGCAAAGTCATGCGCTCCCTGGTTCTCGACTTTGTTCACTTCCCCTTCTGCCTCGCGAATCATTTCGCTTAGCTTGGGGATCATTTCGTCCGAAGTGCCATCTGCCCCACGGGCATCGTACACAATGGTGGCTAGGTAATTTCTTTTGTTCATGAGGATTTCGGTGATCGATTTGTTTGATTGATAAGATTCATGGCTGCATCCACTCCATCATCAAGGAGATTCAAGAGAGACTGGCAAAGGTAATCCTTCCGCGTCTGAAGGAAGGCCCATTCTTCCACACTGAGCTTGGAAAGCACGAAGTCAGCGAGATTGACTTCGGGAGTGGGTTTCATCCCGATGCCGACACGGAATCGGGCGAATCCCGAACCGATTGAGGAAAGGACGCTCTTGACGCCATTGTGTCCGCCGGCACCCTTGTTTCGGGACACCTTGATTTCCCCCAAAGGAAAGGCAATCTCGTCATGAACCACGATCGCAGTAGCGGCGGAACACTCAAAATATGAAAGCAGAGGAGACAAAAATTCGCCACTTTGGTTCATGAAACTCATTGGTTTGACAAGTACAACCTTGCATTCCTTTCTTCGCATTTGCGCAACTTCGGCGTGATACTGCTTATTTGCCTTGAAGATTACTTTTTCCCGTTGGGCCAATTCGTCAACAAGCCAAAAGCCAAGGTTGTGGCGAGTCCGATGGTATTTCGTACCCGGATTGCCCAAACCGATTATTGCAACTCTCTCCACGCTCGGCAAAAAACATATTATCCCTCAGCCTTTTCGCCTTCTTCGCCACCATCTGCTGCTGAAGAATCGCTCTCGGATTCCTCAACCTCGCCAACTTCTCCTTCTTCTCCTTCTTCACCCGCAGAAGAACGACCTTCGGCACTGCCAACACAGGATACAATGAGAGTTTTGGGATCAGCGACATAAGCGACCCCCTCCAATTCAGGAAGATCCGCAATCTGGAGATTGGCTCCAAGCTCAAGTTCCGAAATCTCCAGATCAATTTGAGAAGGAAGATTGCTGGGACGGCATTTGACTTCAATTTCATTCGCCAATACTTCCAGGATTCCGCCCTGTGTCTTAACTCCCTCGGCTTCTCCTGAGAGTACGAGGGGTATCTTGGTCTGCAAATCCTCACCCCGAGCTACTTGGACAAAATCTATGTGCAAAATCGAATTCTTAATGGGATCGGTCTGCAATTCCTTGATCAAGACCAATTCGTCCTCGCCCTTCTCTCCCAAAAGACGAAGCAAGGAGGTCGTGCCTGAAGCCTTGCGCAAGAGAATACGCATTTCTCGATCATCGAGTGAATAGGATTGATTGCATTCCTTGCCATACAAGACGGCTGGAATCCTCCCTGCGAAGCGGAGTTTTCTACAGGCCTGGCGACCAGTGTGCTCGCGGGGCTTAACTTGAATGGTAAGATCACTTAGTTCTGACATGATTGATAGAGGGGTAGAAAAATGAAGGAAAGCGGTCAGAAATACCATTTGGCCCGTCCCGTGGCAAGAACTTTACGGCGTTGGATCACAAGTCGAATGCAAGCTTTGCCAGGGCCAAGGAAATCGGGAGGTTGGTCTCCTGCCGAAAGTCTAACGGTTTCTTTGTTTTTTTACGAACTGCAGCAAATGCCGAAATGCAGGGGAAGCCATGCTTCCATGATCAAAGCCAGATAGTTCCAGAATTTCCGCATTCGGGTGACCGACTACCTTGAGCATTCTCCAAAAGTAAGCGTTTTCCTCATGCCTGCCCAACATTTCCAGCTCCCGGTCTCCCGTAATGATCAAGATGGGCGGGGCTTCCTTGCGAAGGTGAAAAATAGGCGCAAACTTATCCACCACTACCTGTTTTTTTGAAATTCCACGCTCCTCTCTCGGAGTAAAATGCGTAATCGTATGTCCACTGAAAGGAATCAATCCCAAAAGCCTATCGGCATCGATCCCGTGCTTGGCAAGATAAGCCTTGTCCAACCCAACCATGCTCGTCAGATACCCACCGGCAGAATGACCTGAAACAAAGATCAATCCCGGATCACCTCCGAATTTACCAATGTTGCGAAAGGCCCAAGCAACGGCTGCCGCCGCATCCTCTATGTAATCAGGGCATTTCGCCTTTGGGAAAAGCCGGTAATTAGGTGCCACAACTGCAATTCCTTGTTTTCTCAATTGATTGGGTATGGATTTTTCTCCCGAACGCAAACCACCGCCATGAAACCAAACGACGGTAGGGAACGCCTTTTCCGCTCGAGGGTAGTACAAATCGAGTTTACAACGCTGTTTGCGACAAGAGTCGATACTGCCGTTCTCATCCAGATAGGAAACATTTTTTTTCAATTCATAGACAACTTCGACGTCTTCCGTCTTTCGCCCGATGAGTAGGCTTGGGAATAGCAAAAGGATAAATATCTTAGTCACTTTCATTTTTTGAATCCTGATTCGAAGGCATACCTAGTCTGCGACAGTCTCATTCGTGGTTTTTCCCAAGTCTTCAAGCACAAGGCAAGAGTAGAGAAAACCGTCGAGGAAGCAATGATTTGACGTCGATCCCGTCGCTACGAATCTTCTGACCAGACGGGCTTTGTCGGTTCTTAGGCTTGCTCGCATCATTCTATTCTCGTATTTATGAAAGCATGGCAAAACGCGACGATAAGCCTTCCAATTATTACCCCTCGCTCGTTTTCCTTTCACTTTTCGCATCGCTCCTTTTCGGGTGCGGAAACATGGGGGAACAGACAGAAGATAGCGTCAAGGCATTTGTGACGTCATCAGAGCTTGAACCTGGAGCAAGCGAAAGTTTGACGGCAACCGAAAGCGAGGAAGTAACCTCCGGTTCCGAAAGCGAAACCGCACCACTTGCCGACAGAAAAATTATTTACGTTTCCGAAATCTGGTTGGTTCTGAAAAAGACGACGTTCGAACAATTTGAGAAGGAAATAAAAGTCCTTGTCGACACACACGATGGTTATCATTCGGAAGTCAACTTCCATCGAAATCAAGGCCAGAATCGCTCCGGACATTGGGTTTTGCGCGTACCCGTCGACCACTATCAATCATTCCTCAAATCCGCAAAGGACTTGGGCGTACCGGAGCAAGTTCAAGAAACGGCAAGGGACGTAACGGACGAATACGTGGATCTGGATGCCCGCATCTCCAACCAAAAGCGATTGGAGCAACGCATTCTTGGCGTCCTCGACGAAGTGCAAGGAAAGATCGGGGATGTGCTTGAAGTCGAGCAGCAACTTTCTCGGGTAAGGGAAACCATTGAGCGTCTGGAAGGCAAAATGCGCCAACTCAAGGATCGCGTTTCAATGACAACCATCACGCTCAACGTGCGTGAGGACGCGGAGTATCAACCGCCGCAAGCGCTTTCCTTCGGCAGCTCGATCGGCAATGCCTGGAGCAAATCGATCGCGGCCATGGAAATTTTCTTCAAAGGGTTAACCCTTGCCATCGTAGCGCTTTCTCCTTGGTTGCTAATACTCATTCCGTTGGGGTATTTGTTCTATCGACTGTTGCGACGACTTTACGCCAAACGAAAATAAGCTTCACCTTGAATGTCGCTGAGTTCTTTCTTGCTCGTTGCTCCCGTGGCAATACAAAGTCCGAGGTTTAACGCTCTAGCGATTGCTCCACTCACCTCAGTTTTTTATTGGCACTTGAGATAAGATTAAGGACGCTGATTGGATCATGCTATTTCGACCCTTCTTCCTTTCCTTCATCTTGGCTCTTTTTGCTTCGGGCTCTAATGGTGAGATTCCCCAAAGCCTCCGCTTCGCCAAGATTCTAAGTGATAATGTCGTCCTGCAACAAGGCAAGCCAATCACCATTTGTGGATGGGCCAAGCCAAGTACCTCCGTGAAGGTAACTCTCACGCAGAATACAACCAAAGGAAAAACAGCCGAAAAGGAATCCGGGCTGGAGAGCAAAGCGGAGGAAGGCGACGACTATTCGGTCACGGTGCGCTATGTGGAGAAAAACCCTCCCCGTCTGCAGGAACAAACCCTTTCCGCCAAGGCTGACAAGGCAGGGCGCTGGACAGTTTCGTTTCCTTCCGCCAAGGCCAGTTTTCAACCCACCTGGGTGATCGCCCGCGGAGGTGACGAGATCGCTCTGGTCCGCAATGCCCTCATCGGCGAGGTCTGGATTTGCGCCGGGCAGAGCAACATGGGGTGGGGGAACTTCAACCGCAAGGGAAGGGAATCGGCATCGGCAGACTTCCCCGGCCTGCGCTATGTGGCCTGGGAGGATTCCTGGTACAAACCGCTGGACGAAATAAAACGAAAGGTAGGTTGGCAGAAGTGCACCCCCGAGAACGCCCAGCGCTTTTCCGCCGTGCCCTATCTGTTCGGAACTTTCCTTCATCGCTACCTCAAGGTACCCGTAGGCATTATCAACTTGGCCCGCGGAGGCACTCTTGGGCAAACATGGTGCTTACGAAGCGAGCTTGATTCCATCGACAACAAGATAATCAAGACCGTGCTGGCCGACTACGATGCCGAAACCGCACTCTGGGACGACCCTAAACAGGTTGCCGTCCTAATGACGCAATGGGAAGCGGATTGTGAGAAGGCCAAGGCCGAGCACAAGGAAAAGGTGGCCAAGGCGGAGGCCGAGGGAAAGAAACCACCCCGTCTTCGCATGCCCAAGAAGCCAAGCGATTCCCGCAGCGCGTGGAGTCCGCCGGCCGGTCTCTTCAACGCTACCGTGATGCCCATTCGCGACCTTGCCCTGCGGGGCGTCCTCTACTATCAGGGGGAAAACAACAACTTCATGCGCTGGACCCGCTATGAGCACACTTTCCCCAAGGTACCAGTCTCCTTCCGCAGGGCTTTTCGAGACGAAAGCCTGCCTTTCGGGTGCATCAGTCAACCTGGGTGGGGAAACTTCGGGGTGGAACCCGAGGTGGCCACCGTCGCCGAGGGCTACGCCATCATCCGCGACATACAGAGGCGGGCCCTCAAGGACGATCCGCTTTCCGACATGATCGCCACCTACCCGACTGGCAACTCCTACATTCACCCCGCCGAAAAGTTGCCCGTTGCCGAATACGCATCCCTCTGGGCCTTGGCCAAGGTCTACAAGAAACCGGTCGTGCACCGGGGCAACGAATACGTCGACATGAAGATCAAAGAGGACAAGCTCTACCTTTTCTTCGATCAGGATCCGGTCGTCCACGAGCGTTGGAAACACATCGAGAACAATGCCTATTGGCAAGTGCTTCCCTGCCCCAAAGAAGGTAACGCCGAGCTCCGAGGCTTTATCATCGCGGGCAAGGACCGCCGCTGGTATCCCGCCAAGGCCCGCAATGCAAAGCTGGAGAACAAGTGGTGCATCGAGCTCACCAGCGACCTCGTCAAGGAACCCGTGGCCGCCCGCTACGGATGGGCCAACTGGCCGACCGGCAACCTCGTCGGCCGGGAACGCCTCCCCATTGCCACTTTTCGCACCGATGATTGGTCCATCCCCGAAGGCGTCAACTACACTCAGGAAGCCAAGGAGGCTAGCTCAGCCAAGATCAAGAAACTTCAGGAAATAGGCAAAAGGCAGGCTCTCGACCGCAAGATACGCCAATTGCAAATCGACCTACCTCGGTTGGAGTCCGAGCTCTTCAGGGGTGACGCAACGGCTCAAATCGAAAGCAAACTGAAGCGCATCGATTCCATCCTCGAAGAGTTCGATGCCGATTCCTGGCTTTCCCGCCAGCTCAGGGACCATGCTCCCGAATTGCGCCCCAAGCTGGATGCCATGAAGGCAAGCCTCAAGGAAATGCGGAAGAAATAAGCCCTTGTTTTGAGAGCCGCAAAACCTTGTAAATCTATGATCTCGATCGTTGCCGGAACCGACTAAGGCTTCAGTCTGGCTACTGTATAGACGAGGAATTCAGGCAGGGTGAAAGAGATTCTGCCATCGGCAACTTGAAAGGCAGGATGGAGAGGTTTCTCGTATTCCGGAGAGATTACTTCCACCTCGCTAACCTTTACCCCCGCCGGAAGAACAAAGGACACCTCGGCTCCCGACACGGCTTTGGCTCTTTCATCGGCGGGGCCACGGCCAGGATTTGGTTTGCCGTTGGCTCTCTTGGGGAGTTCGTCTCGATCATAGTTGACGAAATGCAGATCGATTTCATTTCCCTTGGCCGGGCGGTTGGCACATACGCGCAAAGTATCGGGTGCGTCAAAGCGGCTGATCTGTTTTCGTGACGGCAATGAACCCTTGGTCGCAACGATTGTGGATTGGTACTTGGCCAGTATTTCGGGCGTCGCCAAGTCATCGGGCAAGACGTCGAAGAGGACATGCTGGTCGAGCAGCTTCCTTCCAATTTTTCGGAAAGACTCCAAAGGTTCTAGGTTGCCTTGACGAATTGCTTTCCGAGGGAAAAGAAGAAGAGCCTCGGCGTAAGGAATGTTGCCTCGGAAAAGATCGTCGTAGCGTTCGATGAATTGATAGTATTGGGCGAACACCTCGCGGGCCGCGGGATCGCTGAACCGCGCATAGAAACCCATGGGCGCTCCGCCGTTGGCAGCTAGCTCGGCAATGGCAACACGTGTGCGCACTCCTTCGTATTTGCCAATGGTAAAAGGTTTGTCGGAGAACATTCCTCGAACATACCTGGCTTGCAGGGTGGCGTCGCCCAGAATGCCGTTGGGCAAGTCGGTGTAGGTGGCGGCGTTTCCCGTGCTATACCAGACGTAGTCCTCGTCCTTTCCCCAAAGGTCAGTGGGTAACAGGCAGCGCTCGTCTCCACTGATTTGGCTGAAGTTACCCAAGTGGTTCCACTGAGCGACGAGCAAGTCCGGTTTTAGGCGACGGCCATGCCGAACGAAGACCTCATCGAACACCTCTTTGTTTGAGATTTGCGACCAACGAAGCATCTCTAGGCGGAGAGGGTTGGTTTCCTTCGGGTTATGCCAGCAGACGAGCTCATCGAAGCGATAGGCAGCCAAGTTGGCAATACCGAGCCGATCTTTCAGTTCCTGTCTCGCGAAACGCCTTGCGAGGTATTGCTTGAATCCGGACAGGCAATGTTTGCAGTGGCAGTCGTGCCGATAGAAATAATTGGCCACAAAACCATCCACACCGCGTTCGATGCCTCGCTTCACCCATGCCTTCAAAACGGTTTGCCAGTGCGGATTGCGGAGGCAGGCGAAATATTCCTTCATGCCACCTATGCGATAATTGTTCTGCTCCAATGGTTTGCCAGCCTTGTCTCTCTCAAGGAAGTCCAACGGGTCCTTCACGGGTTTCGACCCTAGTTCCCTTTCGTCCCACAGATCGCGATAGAACTTGAAGAAGCCTCGGGGACCTTCCGGCCCATCGGGATTGCCTACCAAAAACTCGACGTTCAAGTGCCCGATCACGCGCACATTGCGTTTCGCCAATTCCGCGTTTCGGCGCTCGAGCCATTTGCCGCACTCGCCCAAACCTCTCACCGGGAAATGAGCGGGGTAACCTTTGTATTGCGGGGTATGGGCAAGGCCCCAGAAGTGAGCTCCGTAGAAACCCAGTTGGACAAGATCGGGTTTTGTCTCGTCGACGAAAGCAAGATAACCAGGTTCCGCGTAGTTTGCCCAATGAGCCAACATTCGGGTGAATTCGAAATGTTGACGATCCTCTTTTGCCTCCGCCCCGTTGGACAAGGCAAGCAATAAGAACAACCAGCGATACAGTCGCCGCATCATCACGCAGGCACGGAGCTATATTTGCAACATAATGGAGATCAAGGAACAGGCTTTTTGCACCCTATTGGCGCTGAAGCAAGTCCCCTCAATTAGTAAGTGCGTCGATCTTTTTGCGGACCATGGCGGCCTGCTTACCATCGAGGACTTGCCAACAAGCCAATCCATTGCCCACGAGATCGTACTGGTCGAACTCCCAAACGATTTTCTTGTCCCGAGTGATCTCAAAGATCTGAGGGTTTTCGGGGCCGGCATGGCAGTTGCCTACGATGAAGTTTCCGTTTTCGCACTCCTGCAGGCAAGTCATCCACTTAAGGTTGACCTCCGTTGCTGGAACCTTGCCCTTGATCTCCCAAACCACTTTCTTGTCTGGGCTAACCTCGACCACGCTGTTGCCACTGCCCGAGGCGATCAGGGTATTCCCGTTCTTCAGGCGCATGGCACCGTAGACACGGGTCTTGATCAGGTAATCCCAGACTACCTTGCCATTCTTTATGTCATACTCCGTAACCACTCCCGGTTGCTCGGAACAAACCAAATAAGTGCCCGTTGGCGTTGATCGAGCCCAGCGCGAGCTCGTCGTCCCGCCCGGTTTCAGTGGAAAGGAACGCACCAATTTGCCCTTCTTATCCACTTCGATTACCCGTCCGACCCTGCTCTCCACAATACGGGTGTTCCCGTTTGGCAGACGGGCAAAGGCATGGACATCCACCCGCTTGCCCTTGTTGCCGTTGCTGTTGGCACAGTCGTATTCCCACACCACCTTCTTGTCCAAGGTGATCTCCTTGAGCGTCGTCCAGGTGTCATGAAAGAGGATGTTTCCGTTGGGAAGCATATGCACATCGTGATGTCCCGTATGCCCACGCTGTGGACCAGCCGTCTTGTGCGACCACAAGACCTTTCCGGATGAATCGGTAATGGCGAGGATGTTTTTTCCGTAGGATGCGGAAACGAGAACCAGACGCTCGGCCTGAAGAAAAGGCGCGGTTGCGAAGCAGAAGAAAAGAATGAGACTAAGTTTTTTCATAGTTGGAATATGGATGGTGAAAAGGGGTTGCCTGAAGAAAGGTACATTGCTCCCGAATGCAAAAATTTTGTCAACTGCGGACTTCATTCATCCGCAAACGGAAAAGGAAAGGTCAGTGGCAACCTAGGCCAGGATCTTCTTGGCTACCTTCCCATGAACGTCGGTGAGACGAAATTCCCTCCCCGCATAGGTATAAGTGAGTTTCTCGTGGTCCAAACCGAGCAAATGAAGAATCGTGGCGTGCAAGTCGTGAAAATGCATGCGATCCTCGACCGCCTTGATGCCATGCTCGTCGGTGGCCCCATGGCGCATGCCTCCCTTTACCCCTCCACCAGCCATCCAAAAAGTGAAACCGGTAGAGTTGTGATCCCTTCCATCCGCTTTCTTTATATGGGGGGTACGCCCGAATTCACCACCCCAGACCACAAGAGTGTCCTCCAGAAGGTTGCGTTGTTCCAAGTCAGCAAGCAGAGCGGCTAGAGGCCGGTCGGTCGCCATGCAATTGTCCCCGAGCTTTTTCTTGAGGGAACCGTGCTGGTCCCATGAGGAATGGGTGATCTCCACGAAACGGACTCCCTTCTCCACCAACCTGCGGGCCATCAGGCATTGCCTGCCAAAGCTATCGGTCTTCGTATTCCCAACCCCATATGACTCGAGCGTCGATTGCTTCTCTCCTTTCAAGCCCATGACTTCGGGAAGAGCCGATTGCATGCGGAAGGCAAGTTCGTAGCTCTCGATCACGCCGTCGATTTGGGAATCATGCTGGTCGCCGCTCTTGAAATCACGGTTCATCGATTGGATAAAGTCTAGTTGCTTACGCTGTTCCATTTCGCTCAGCCGCTTGTTCCCCAGGTTTTCGATTTTTGCATCCTTGAGAGACTGACCGAGCGAACCGATCCGGGATCCTTGGTAAATAGCCGGCAAAAAGGCATTCCCATAGTTTTGAGCTCCACCCACCCGGGAAGGCGGATTGATGGTCACGAAACCGGGTAAATTCTGGTTCTCCGTTCCCAATCCGTAAAGTGCCCAGGAGCCAAGACTTGGGCGCACGAACTGGAAGCTCCCCGTATGCAACTGCACGAAGCATTGCGGGTGGTTGGGTATGTCGGCGTACATCCCGTTAAGCACGCAAAGCTTGTCCGCATGCTTGGCGAGCCGAGGGTAAAGCTCGGATATTTCCAGTCCGCTTTGACCGTGCTTGTTAAACTTCCAGGGAGATTGCAAGAGTTTACGCGAACCGAACTCCTTGAGCTTTTTCCCATCGTCCTTGGCCAAAGCAGGCTTGTAATCAAAGGTATCGACATGAGACGGGCCGCCGCGCATACAGGCGAAGATTACCCGCTTGGCCCGGGGTGCGAAATGCGGGCTCTTGGGACCGAGAGGATTTCGATAGCTTTGAGCGGCCATTGTGCTTAGACCCGAGAAGGCTAAGTACCCGAAACCCGTGCTCATGGCCTGCAACGCATGCCGCCTGGAAAAGTTCATTTCTTCGATGTTCATGTTTAGTTCAGGTATCTAAATTCGGCGCTCGCCAAAAGAGCTTGGCAAACGGTCGTCCAAGCCTGTAATTCGGAGTCCTCGTATTTCATGCAATCCTCAAGGAAGGATAGGGTCCGTATCTTTTCCCCCGAGGTGGGCAGGCGGGCGAAGAGAAGTCGGAACGCTTGATCGATTTGGTCTTCTTTTCTTACTTGTGCAAGCCCCTCGGCCAACGCCTTCGCCTGAGTGATCACAAAATCGCTATTGAGCAAAAAGAGTGCCTGCGTAGGAACCGTGGTTACATCGCGTCGGCCCACAATGATACTCGGTTCGGCAAAGTCGAAGGTCTTGAGAACCTCCGGGAGTGCCTGCCTGGCCACGGGCAAGTAAATGCTCCGGTTGTCGAGTCCGGCCTTTCTGAGTTCCTCCAGTTGCTTGGGGTTGCGTCCGATATTTCCTTCCATCTTTTGTACTGGCGAACCTTCTGCCGGACTCAAGATCAGGCGACCGGATACCGCAAGCATGGCATCACGCATACTCTCCGCATCGAGCCTGCGTTGGTTCATCTTCCAAAAAAGAGCGTTGTCGGGATCGATCTTCGCATTGACTGGATCATGAGCCGAACTCAATTGGTATGTGCGGGACAGAACGACTTCCCGAACCAATTTCTTGACCGACCATCCGTTCTCCACGAAACGAGCGGCAAGATAGTCCAGCAAGGGCAGGTTGCTTGGCCTTTCGCCCGTTTGCCCAAAGTTGTCCACCGTCCGGACAATCCCGCGACCAAAGAGGTGATGCCATACTCGGTTGGCAAGAACTCTCGGAGTCAAGGGATTGGCAGGGCCTGCAATCCATTCGGCGAGTTGCAGGCGTCCGCTCTGAGTGGGATCGATCTGCATATCGGAAAAATCAAGAACCTGAGGAAACCCACGGGGAACGACCTTGCCGAGGGTGGCTACGTTTCCACGTATATGAACCTTGGCATCCTCGGGCTTACCCTCTTTGGCCCCCATTGCCAAGGACCCCGTCTGCTTCTTTGACTTTGCGAGCTTGGCCCGATTCTTTTTCACCGTCGCCTGTGTCTTTTTGATCATGGAAAGAGTCTCCTTGTAAATCGGATCATTCTTGTACTTCCCCTTCAGTTCTTTCTTGAGACCCGCAATCTTCTTGTTCAGGGATTTCAGTTCGGCTTGGTTTGCGGCAATCAACTTTGCATAATCCGTCTTCTGCTCGACCGGTTCCTTTCTACCATCCTGAAGCTCGATTAGCTTCGTCGTCTGACGGACCCCGCTTCCGCTTCCTCCGAAGAGGGCATGCGTACTCTTGAAAATCCCCGCCATGGAATAATAGTCCTCGGTCGCGATGGGGTCGAATTTGTGATCGTGACAACGGGCACAAGCGACCGTCAGACCCATGAATGCACGGGTGGTCACATCGATCTGCTCGTCCACGAGATCCATCTTGAATTCCGCCGCTCTGGAGTTGTTTAGGGATTTCGGACCCATCGCGAGAAAGCCCGTGGCCACCAGACGATCATCGGTAGGCTCTCCGGGAAGCAAATCCCCCGCCACCTGTTCCATGATAAATTGGTCAAAAGGCTTGTCCTCATTGAACGAATCCACGACATAATCCCTAAATCTCCAAGCGTGGGGGAAAGCCGCATTTCTTTCCATCCCGTTGCTCTCCGCATACCGGGCGACATCCAACCAGTGCCTTCCCCAGCGCACCCCGAACTGTGGGCTCGCAAGCAAGCGATCAACCACCTGCTCAAATGCATCCGGAGCATTATTTGCAAGAAATCCTTCCAGTTGGTCCGGACTCGGTGGCAATCCGGTCAGGTCGAAAAACACCCTTCGAATCAAGGTTGCCTTGTCCGCATCCGGAGCTGGCTTCAGGCCCTTCGCCTCGAAGCCCGCTTTCACGAATCGATCAATGGAAGTACGGCCCCATTTCTGGTTTCGTACCCTGGGCTCAGCATGATCAAGCGGCTGGAAGGCCCAAAATTTCTTTCCCTCCTCAATGTCAATCTCGTCCTTGACCACCGTTTGCCCCGTCCGTGGGTCAGGTGCTCCCATCCTGACCCAAGCCTCCAACACCTTGACGGTGGCATTGGGGAGCTTCTTCTTGGGGGGCATCTGCAAATCCTCATTCTTCCCGTGAATGGCCTCGATCAAAAGGCTTTCCTTCAAGTTCCCCGGCACGACAGCCGGCCCAACATCCCCGCCTTTGCGAATGCCCGTTTTGGTGTCTAGCAACAATCCTCCCTTGACCTTTTCCGACTTGGCCGAGTGGCACTCGTAGCAATACTTGGTTAAAGCCGGACGAACCTTCTTCTCAAAAAACTCGATCTTGGCCGAATCGCCATTCGCGCACACCATCGACCCGGTTCCGAGAACCCAGAAGAAAAGATGACGCAATAAAGTCATAAATGCGTAAAACCGAATATAATTAGTCTGGTTTCGCCACACTTAAGAGTCAACCCGTCAAGATTCCATCGTTAAAGTTTATTCAAGAAGGGGGTACGGATCAGTCGATCGGCAGACCAGACATTATGAAACCAGTTGGGTCGGCCAAGTCGACTGGGTCCAGAGAAGACAGATCAAGCAATTCCCGGGGTCCGAAGGGGGATGCATTCATGGAGGTAAGATCGAGCATTCCATCCTTGATCCCTAGGGTCGGATAGCCCTCCGGATGAGCACGGTATAGATCTTCGTGGTTCTTCAGCATGCTTGCTTGCACAGACTTAGGCCAAGTTGACAAACCTTTGAAGTAGTGATGCCCGTTACGCTCAACGTGCTCGATGCCCAAGGCTGCCATCATGGCTAGATCCTGAAACAGGGCGATGGGGCCGACATTGGCCAGATCCTCTCCGGAAAGATGCACAGGGCGCTCCCTTTTTTTCCGATCGCGGGCGAGACTGGCGGCGTTGGCAATACCCTTCACCATCCCCTTGCAGTTCTTGTGACTCACCCCGTCATAACCCAAGGAAAGGGCTTGGGGAAGTGAGTCGACCGCTCCGTCTGCTTCGTCAATGATGAAAGATGGTCGACCGGGCCAATCCGCAAACTCGGTGGCAACGGAAGAAGAAAAGGTCTCGTCCCGATGGGCAGGCTGCTCGATCAGCAAGAGGCCGGAATCGAGAAGGACACGAATTTTTTCCTTTTCCCGCCAAGTTTCCCAGTGCTCCCTAAAAGCATTGATACTCGAATACTGCTCGTTCCCGTCGAGAGTAAAGAGCGCTTCGGGACCAAGCAAGCCGGCCAGAGCTTCGAGACGAGGAAGGTCGATGTCCAAGTTCCCGCAAACTTTAACCTTAAAATGAGTCAGTCCGTAAGTCCGGACGCAGGACTCAAGATCCAAGGGCAGGTTGTCGGCAGCCCGGTTCTCCTCGGTTACATCTGCCGGGGTCAGGGGATCGCCCAAGCCTACGGTGTGGCGGGCCCGGATCGAGGATAAAGGACGATCGGGCAGGAAAGACACGGGTTCGGTCCCGGATAGTTCGGGGCGGACTTCCCCGAGGCGCAGGCCGAGCTGGTTTTCCCTGAGGACTGCATGCAAACCGGAACCCAAATGACGGCATAACGCATCAAGCAAGCCTCTCTCCATAAGGCTAACCCCCAAGTTGGCCAGCAGCGGAGGGTGACCCGTTTCGGATGCCCATGCTGATTGAGCATCATGGATCTTGAACCAGAGATCAAAGAAGGAGGAGGGTGGAGCCGAAAGAGCTAGCTCTGCCGCATGCCCAATTACCTCGAGCATGGCGGGCAGATCTTGCTCGAAGGTGGTGTCTGGATTCTTGGTGAACCACTTCGGAGGCAACCCCTCGGATGCAATTCCTTCCGCACGGATACCGTCAATCTCGGCTTCGACTTTGAGGACGAGGTGGGGCAGGGCGGTCAGGCTAGCGATTCCGTATTTGAAAGGGAAACGCGTCCGCATCGGGAGTACGCGAAACTCAACCTGCTTGAGATCAAGACTAGAGAAAGAAGCAGTCACGGAAAAACCCAGTTTGAAAAAATAAATTTATTTAAACTTACAGCTTCGGTGCCTTCCAGGCAGGGATTCCTCCTTCTTTCAGCTGCTTGGCATGAAGAACATGATAGGGACGGGTAGGAGACATGGGGGCCTTTTCGTTCACCATCAAGGGACGGGTTTCCTTCCAAAACTTCTCATAAGCAGCCCGCATGGATTTGACCACCTCGGGATGCTTGGACGAAATGTCGGTCTTCTGTGAAGGATCCTTCTTCATATCGTAAAGGCTGTTCCCTACTAGGCGGTAACGGGCATTGCGCACAGCGAAACCTTTCCACATATGGTCGGTCGGCTCGGAACCGGTTCTCCAGCGGGCAACCTGCGTAAAAAGATGACGATCCTTCCATTTGGCCTTCGGGTTCTTCAGCAAAGGAACCAAGCTTCGGCCCTCGACTTGTCTCTCGGGCAGTTTGTCCACTCCTGCTATGTCAGCCAAGGTCGGCAAAAGATCGATGTGGGCGGAAAGGTGGCCGACTTCTCCGCCCGCCTTGATCTTGCCCGGCCAACGCGCGAAGAAAGGAACGCGGACTCCCCCCTCGTCCGGAGAACCCTTCTGTCCCTTCATGTTGGCGTTGTACGCTTCCATGGGTTTGCCTTCCTTGGAAGTTCCGACTTTTCCGCGACCCGAGCCTCCACCGGTCATGCCATTGTCGGACATGAATATGAGAAGGGTATTTTCGTTTAGCTTCCATTCGTCCAACTTCTTCATCAATCGGCCCATGTTCTCGTCGATGTTCTCGATCATCCCGTAAAAGCCGGCAGTCTTCGTAGAAAAGCCCAAGTCCGTAAACCGCTTGGTATTGGAAGGCGGGGCGATGAAGGGACCGTGCGGAGCATTGGTCGTAATATAGGCAAAGAAGGGCTTTCCTGCATCCTTCACCTTTTTGATCCATCCCATTCCAGCCGTGAAAAACAAGTCGGTGCAATAGCCCTCGGTTTTCACAAATGATCCGTTGTGGCGTATCGTGGGATTGAAGTATTTGTTTCCCGGCGCATCGGCACAAGAGCATTTGTAAGCCTGGCCAATTCCTCCCGCCCCGTGAATGAAAGCCTCGTCAAAACCACGCTTGTGAGGCTGATAGGGTTCCTCGTCTCCCAAGTGCCATTTCCCGAAAATCCCCGAAATGTAACCCGCCTTGGACAGAACCTGAGGAAGGGTCACCGTGCTCAGCGCCATCCGTTCGCGCTCTAGGATCGTGTGGGTAATTCCATTCTTCATGGGGTGACGGCCCGACATGAGAGCGGCTCGCGTGGGTGAGCAGGTCGGGGATACTAGAAAACGTTCAAAACGGGTGCTTTGACCATGAAGAGTATCGAGGTTTGGAGTCTTGATCCATGGATGTCCATGCTTCCCAACCGGGCCATATCCTTGATCGTCGGTGATCACGAGTATGACGTTGGGCTTCGTGCCAAAGGGCAAATCCTTGGCAACCAAAGCCAAGCAAGACGCAAGCAACGCAAGAACGATAAAGGAGGTAGTTTTCATACGGGTATGAGGTAGGTTGAGGGTGAAAGGTTAAGGCTCATTGGATGCATGGCGTGCCCTTCCGACAAGACAAAAAATACCTTCTTGGCGTTTGACGGAAGGGTGGTGGTGCCCTTAGGGTGTTGAGTATGAAGATTTTCGTGGTCGTGCTCGCCGTGCTCTTTTCCAGCCTGTCGGTTTGGTCAAGAACCTTCACGAGCTCGGATGGCGTCCGTAAGATCGAAGCGACCTTGATCGGATTCGATGAGAAAACCGACGTCGTGAGCATCCAGCGTGCGGACGGACGGTCCTTCAATTCCAAACTGTCTGCCTTCAGCGCATCGGATCAGGCCTACGTAATGAGGTGGCTGGAAGGCACGAGGGAAAATTATCTATACGTTGGCAAGGAATACCCGGGACATTTGCAGATGTATCTCAAAATACTCAATGCGGGCGGGATCGGGTACGGTCAAACCGTACTTTATGGTCCTGGTTACGCCCCAATCGTAATTGGAAACGGCGCGACACCTTTTCTGGCGTGGGTTGACGGTTACGACCGTTTGGGCCGCACTTACGATCGTTTTAATGCAACGCAAGTCAGTTTTGATCTCGTTAAGGACAATTGGCAGGCAAGAATAGCCTTTCGGGCCGGCTCCAACATGACCATGAACACAGGCACCACTTACTTGCCGTCCGGAAACCTATACGGAATCTCCAGCGTAGGTGGTCCCATTCTTTACCAGCAACCCCAAAGAATCGTGGTTGTGAACGGAAATCCCGCCAACAACCGGGTTCTTGTTCTCCCCCGTGGACCAGCCCCCGTCTTCGTCAACCCGTTTGGTGGCGGAATGAGGATGTCCGGGTTCGGGGTGTCCGGGGCCGGGCTCTCCACTTCCTCCCGTTCCTTTTCTCGAGGCGGCGGGATTTCAGTCCGGATTAACCGCTAGGCAAAGAAGCGAGGATTTCTCTTTGCGGAAATTTTATTTCCGGATGGATTGAAACTTTTTTCGAGGACGCGCGTCTTCTTGGGTTGTAAATACCGAAGATTCTACTTTTTCTTGTTCGATGCCCCCGCCTCTTTGTCAGTTCCTGCGCCTGCCTGTGTTTATCACGACCCTTCTCGTTGCATGTCATGGGTACGGCTTGAACAAGCCCAACGTGCTGTTGATTTGCGTTGATGACTTGCGCCCGGAACTGAAGTGCTTCGGCGCAAGCTACGTAAAGTCTCCCAACATTGACCGGTTGGCAAAGGAAGGAAGGCCTTTTCACAGGCATTACGTCCAAGCGCCCACCTGCGGCGCCTCCCGTTACACTCTTTTGACCGGGAAATATGGACCTTCCCACAACGGTGCCCTGTTCATTCGTTCCCAGAAGGTCGAGCATCCCAGCTTCCCCGCTTGGTTCCGGAAAAACGGATACACCTCCGTATCGGTTGGCAAAGTATCACATCACCCCGGAGGACGGGGCGGTCCAAATTGGAATGACGATGACAAGCCCGAGATGCCCGAATCCTGGGACCGACACCTCTTGCCCGCCGGTCCATGGCAACACCCGAGGGGAGCCATGCACGGACTGGCGAACGGGAAAATCCGCCAGAATGCCAAGCATATGGACGTCTACCAAGCCTTTGACGGTCCGGACACAGCCTATCCCGACGGTCTTATCACCGACGAAGCCCTCCGCCAACTCGACGAACTAGGCAAACAAGCTGATAAGAAGCCGTTCTTCCTTGCCGTAGGCATCATCCGTCCGCACCTCCCGTTCGGAGCTCCTTTGCAATATGTGAAACCGTATCTAAAGGCAAAGTTACCACCCACACCCCATCCCCTCAAGCCTGCCGGTAAGACCACCTGGCATAGGTCGGGCGAGTTCATGAAATACAACCTTTGGAATCGCAACCCGAACACCGATGCCGCGTTCGCTCTCGAGGTCCGGCGCCACTATGCAGGGTGCGTGACCTATGCCGACGCCCTTGTTGGCCGCATCCTCGACAAGCTCGATCAATTGAAACTGCGTGACAACACGATCGTCATCCTCTGGGGCGATCATGGTTGGCACCTTGGTGAGCATGCCATCTGGGGCAAGCATGCCCTTTTCGAGGAATCCCTCAGGTCCCCCCTTGTCATCTCCTATCCAGGAATCCCCCAACCCGGCAATCCCACATATTCCATTGTAGAAACGCTCGATATATTTCCCACGGTTTGCGAGTTGGCAGGTCTCAAGGTCCCGACCTATGTAGACGGACAATCCTTATTGCCCATCCTCAGGAAGCCGGAGACAAAAGGTCATCCTGCCATTTCGTACAGCAAGAAAGGCACTCTGACTATACGGACGAAAAATCATCGTTTGATTACTCACGAAGACGGAACTTTCGAATTGTATGATCATCGTTCCCCTGATGCCGAAACCAAGAACCTTGCCGGAAGCCAATCCAAACTGGTTTCAGAACTGAACAAAACTCTCTCTGCCCGCATCAACACTAGAAACTAAATGAACCGAACAATCTATTTTCTGATCGCATTAAAATCTATTTTATTAACGCACTCTTTCATTCTCAGCCCAATTCTTAACGGGCAGGAAGACTATCAAAAATACGCGATGTTCGGGAAGACGGCCAAACGGGCCGAAGCAACCGAACCCGTACAAACCTCATTGCCCCTGAAGTTGGACAAAGGCACCCGGATCGGGCTGGTCGGCAACACCTTGTTCGACCGGATGCATGAATTCGGCCATTTGGAAACGCTCATCCAGCAAGCCCATTCGGGAAAGGGACTTGTCGTGCGCAACCTTTCGTGGGCAGCCGATGAAGTCGACCTGCAGCCCCGTCCATCCAACTTCGCCGACAGCGAGCAACACCTGACCGCCATGCAGGCAGACGTCGTGTTAGCCGCGTTTGGTTACAATGAGTCTTTTGCAGGCAAAGAGGGTCTACCTGCCTTTCGCGAGCGCCTTTCAAAATACTTGGAAAGCGTTAAGTCTAAGGCCTACAACGGTAAGAGCGCCGCCCGCATCGTACTCATTTCGCCCATAGCCAATGAAAACGTAAAAGGGGTGACTGCGGCTGACTTGAACAATGGTAACATCAAAGCGTATCTCAAAGTCATGAAGGAAGTGGCCGGCGAGCAAAAGGTGGGGTTTGTCGACGCTTTTGCCGCGACCGAAACCGCCATGGCTTCACCCGGCAACGACCTCACCATGAACGGAGCGCATCTCAATGAAAAGGGCTACCAGCTTTTTGCCGCCACCGTATTCAAGCAACTTTTCGCCAAAGACGCCCCCAAGCTGGACGAAAAGGTGCGGGAAGCAGTGGTGGAGAAGAATCGCCAACACTTCTTCCGTTACCGCCCCCTGAACACCTTTTATTACACGGGCAGTCGCAGAGGGAGCTACGGCTACTTGGACTTCCTTCCGGCGATGCGCAACTTCGATATCATGACCGCAAACCGGGATAAGCGTATTCATGGCCTGGCCCAAGGGAAGAAAGTCCCTGCCAAGATCAACGATTCCAATGTTCCTGAATTGCCCAAGACAAAGGCGTCGCGCGGGGCCAACAAATGGATGTCCGCCAAGGACGAACGAAGTGCCTTCAAGGTTGATCCTCGGTTCGAAGTTACCCTGTTTGCCGGCGAAGAGCAATTCCCCGACCTCGCTTGCCCGATTCAGATGCGCTGGGACTCGCTAGGCCGGTTGTGGGTCAGTTGCTCCACGACCTACCCGCATGTCTACCCCGGTCGAGCCCCGGATGACAAAATCGTTATCCTCGAGGACCTCGACAAGGATGGAAAGGCCGACAAATGCTCGGTTTGGGCGGAAGGACTGAACGTTCCCCTTTCATTTGAGTTTGGAAACGGAGGAGTATATGTCTCCGAAGAACCGCACATGACCTTCCTGAAGGATACCGACGGTGACGGAAAGGCGGACCACCGGGAAACCGTCCTGACCGGATTCGGTTGCGAGGACTCTCACCATGCCCTTCACGACTTCGCCTGGACGCCTGACGGGGACCTTATCTTTCGGGAATCCATCTTTCATCACACCCAAGTCGAGACTCCATACGGCCCCGTCCGCCAACAAAACAGCGGATGGTTTGCCTGGGAACCGAAACTTCACCGCCTGACCGCATTCGGTACGCATGCAAGCACCAACCCTTGGGGCGTAACCTTTGACGACTGGGGTCAACACGTTGCCAGTTATCCGATCTTCGCCTCCGCACACCATGCCCTTGATCCTCCCTATCCAGAGCAGCACCCCAGACCCTCGGGCATGCAAGCGTACTCCGGGGTTTGCGGACAGGAATTCATCGACTTTCCCAATTGGCCCGAGGACCTCCAGGGCAGCATGGTCAAAGTACGCTACAAATCGACCAACCGGGTGGAAATCCTGAAATGGAATGAATATGACTTCGGCTACGAAGAGAAATACGTATCCGACATCATCTTCTCAACCAACCTTAGCTTCATACCAGTTGACTTGAGGTACGGCCCTCAAGGCGGAATGTACGTCTGCGATTGGTACAACCCCGTCAAGGGACATGCCCAGTACTCGTTGCGAGACGAGCGCAGAGACCGCAAATCCGGTAGGATCTGGAGAATTTTCCCAAAAGGGGCAAAGCCCGTGCAGGCACCCAAGATCAGCGGAGCCAGCTTAAGCGACCTGCTTGAAATTCTCAAGAGGCGTGAATATCGCTACCGCTACTGGGCCAAGCGGGAATTGAGGGAAATGGAACCTGCCAAGGTCAAAAAAGCCCTCGATCAATGGGTCAAGAAGCTCGATCCGAAAGATCCGCGCTTCAGGCATCATCAGGTGGAGGCAATGTGGGCATACCGTAACATCGAAGAAGCCAATCTCTCTTTGCTCAGGGAGCTGCTAGGTTGTGACAACCACAATGCCCGGGCCGCCGCCGCCCGGCAACTCAGACACTGGCACGTTTTGGCGAAGGATGGAGACCGCTTGCTCGCCTCCGCGGCAAACGACGAAAATGGCTTGGTCCGGCTGGAAGCTGCCATTGCGTGCAGTTACATAGGGACCGGGGAAGCTTTTGAGACTTTGGCCATCCTCGCCACGAAACCGAATGAGAAACACTTGTCCTACGCCATCAACACTTCCCTTGGTTCCGCCCCCATGCGTAAGTTCTGGAATGCGGAAACCGTCGAAAAGACCCATCCCGAGGTTCATGCCTTTCTGTTCCGTAAGAAGATCGAAAAGGAGAAAGCGGAGAAATCCAAAAGGGACAGCAAATTCGACCGCCAGAAGAACCTGCTCAAGGTCAAGGTTTCCTGCGTCAAGGAAAGGATGGTTTTCGCAACCGAGTTCATGGACAAGCCCAACCTCGGGGAATATAAAATTGCGCCCGCAGGGGATATCCCGGCCAAACCGAACCAACCGGTCCGCATTGAGTTTCACAACCCGGACGCCACCCCGCACAATTTGGTTTTGGTGCAGCCCGGTTCCCTTGAGGAAGTCGGCTTGGCCGCCAATGAAATGGCCAAGGACCCCGAAGCCGCCAAGAGTGGCCAATTTATTCCCAAGTCCAACAAGATCATTCTCCATACCAGAATGCTCAAACAAGGTGAGACTGAATCCCTCCGCTTCAAGGCGCCCAGAAAACCCGGCGTTTATCCCTACCTGTGCAGTTTCCCCGGTCATTGGACGATTATGAAGGGAAACCTCGTCGTCAAGTAACCCCCTAGCCCATCCATTTCTTCTTATGAGACTGCTTTCCTCGCTCCTCCTTATTTTCCTTTCGCAGGCAAAGGCCGCGCAAAAGCAAACGAACTTCGTTCTGGTGATGGCTGACGACCAGGGGTGGGGACAAACCGGGTATTACGAACATCCGGCCCTCAAGACTCCCAACCTAGACGAAATGGCATCCAAAGGACTTCGCTTCGACAGGTTCTATGCCGGTGGACCCGTTTGCTCTCCGACCCGCGCATCCGTGCTTACCGGAAGAACCCATGACAGAACAGGCGTATTCGACCATGGGTATGCCTTGCGCAAGCAGGAGAAAACTCTCCCTCAGGCGATGAAAAATTCAGGTTACGCAACGGGGCATTTCGGGAAGTGGCACCTCAACGGTTTGCGGGGTCCCGGGGTTCCCATTCTGCCCAAAGATCCCAACGGACCGGAGGCTTTCGGCTTCGACCACTGGCTTTCGGTCACCAACTTTTTCGACCTCAACCCTGTGATGAGCCGGCAAGGCAAGTTCGAGGACTTCAAGGGAGATTCATCCGAAATCATCGTGGAGGAGGCCCTCAAGTTCATGGAGAAGCAAGCCAAGGCGGACAAACCCTTCTTTTGCGTAATCTGGTACGGGACTCCTCACAGTCCGTGGATGGCCCTTGAAAAAGACTTGGCGGAATTCAAGGACTTGGATCAGAATTCGAAAGCCCACTACGCCGAACTGCGGGCCATGGACCGGAGCATCGGAACCCTTAGGGCAGGGTTGAGAAAGATGAAGGTCGAAGAGGATACTCTCCTCTGGTTTACAAGCGACAACGGAGGCCTGCCCAAGATCAAACCCACCACCACCGGTGGCTTGAGGGATTTCAAGGGGAGTCTTTACGAAGGGGGCATCCGGGTACCTGCAATCATCGAGTGGCCGAAAAAAATAAATAAATTTCGCACCACGAATTATCCTGCAGGGGCTGTGGACATCTTTCCTACGATCGCGGAAATTGCAGGGTTGCCGAACTCCTCCATGCATCAACCCCAAGACGGTCAAAGCCTCGTGCAATTGATGAAAAAAGAAATCGGCCCGCGCAAAAAGCCATTGATTTTTCGAAGCCGCGCACGGATGGCTGTAATCGACAACGATTGGAAAATCGTATCCCAACCACGAGGAGACAACCGAAAAATCGAGCTTTTCAACCTAGCCAAGGATCCATCCGAATCCGATGACCTCTTTCATCCTCAGCACGAGCAAGTGACCCGTTTGAGAAAGACCCTCGTGTCCGCAAGAACGTCAATCGACCGGAGCGTCCAGGGCAAGGACTACCCCGAAGGAACGGTTCTACCCCAACCACCACGGATCTTTTGGACCGAAGTGCCTGAATACCAAAAGTATTTCAAAGCGTGGAAATCCAGACCCGAGTACGAATCCAGGTTAAGGAAGTTTTAATTGAAAATGAAATCTTCCAAGTGGATAATACTTCAGTTATTCCTTTTCCCTCTCGCTCTCTTCTCTACGGAATGGCCGCAGGCTTCAGGGCCCGCAGGGGACTTCTCGGTCCAAGAAGACGGACCGCTCGAGTGGAGTGTCTCGCTTGGACGTAACATTGCATGGAGACTGACCTTGCCCGAGACCGGGCAAAGCACCCCCGTCCTATCAAACGGCAGGGTATATTTCACCACGTTGAAACCGGTTCAGGAAGATTCCTCCCTTGGCAAGGACGTCATTGCCTGGTGTTGCGATTCCGAAACCGGCAAGGTTCTCTGGAAAAGAGAAATTCCCGGCAAATTCCCCCTCAGGTTATCGGGATGCTTCAGCGACAGCAGTGCCCCTCCCGCGGTTTGCGACGGAGAACGCGTCGTTTTCCTGAATGCATCGGGTAGAATTACCTGTTTTGATCTCAAGGGAAAGGTATTGTGGTCTCAACCTTTCCTAAGCGTTGGTCGTACTCTCCCT
>Ga0315321_10000121_pt1 | contig 49291 bp, 30 predicted proteins | sample M180m21515metaG_FD_203464 | JGI IMG/M metagenome (GOLD analysis project Ga0315321, IMG submission 203464) | Ammonia-oxidizing marine archaeal communities from Monterey Bay, California, United States - M1 80m 21515 | ecosystem: Environmental > Aquatic > Marine > Intertidal zone | place: USA... | reverse complement strand
AAAAATTGGCGCACAGCATTTCGCATTTCCCAAACGCTGGATGATTGGTATGTCCGAACATATAGTCAGTGAAATCTATGAAGATCTGCCGATTGCCGTAACCTACTGTAATGAATCTGAATGCGTCCGTGTTTTTCAGGGAGCGATTGGCGAGGCAAAAATCGATATCATGCAGGCTGGACTAGACGCTGGGCATATGGCAATTTTGGTCGATGGCCAAACCTTTTTGCAGGAAGCGGATGATATTCCCTATAGTGAGTACCCTTTTGAATTGATGTCATGGGGAGATTGGAAAACGAACCATCCGGATGGTCTGGTTCTGGCTGAAATGTTGTGGGAGTGAGACGCAACAGCGATTGGTGCCATAGCGACCAGAAAAAAATTAACGATGTTTTGTCTTCAGTTTTATTGGCGACGGATCGTATTGAGACAATTCAATTTAAGCGTTGTTGTCGTCTGTTTGCCGCCCAGCCACGATACTTCGGCTTTCAATGGACCAGCGTAATCGCCTAACCCGAAATGCAAAATAGATGAATTTTGATTGCCTTGTCCAGTGGAAGAACTGACTTGTCGGGTATGTACACGATCGGCCACTGTGATCCGCACTTGAGCGCCTAGTGCCATTCTGTCGATTAAGCCCGCTCCTACAAGTTTGACTTTTACGAAGTTCTTTTTGGGAGTATTGTTTTGATAGAGTCGTCCTTTGGTTACAAGATCTAGGTCGCCGTCATTATCGTAGTCTCCCCACGCGGCCTGGTAGGTGGTGTCCGCGGTGATTCCAGATGCTTGCGTGTCGTCTTTGAATTGAAAGTCGTTGGTGTTTTTGTACAACACACAATGGTCACCACCATAGACTGTCGTAAAATAAAGATCTAGTAATCCATCGTTGTCATAGTCACCGAGAGTTGGTGATGCAAATGATTCCTGCCAGGCAAGCCCAGCATTGGCTGATCTGTCGTCAAAAACATAGGCAGCCTCTTTTCCGCGGTTCCTTAAAAACTTTGGCCGATCCTGATAGGCAGGTGGATGGCTGAAATTTCCAACGAATAGGTCTAGGTGTCCATCGTTATCTAAATCTCCCCAGCTCGAACCAATCGTATGACCCCAGGCGCCAAGACCGCCGTCACCATCCACTTTGGCTGTTTTTTCAACTTGAGTGAATTTGCCCTGCCCATCGTTGTTCCAAAGTGTATTCGGAACAAGGCGGTAATTGGAAACATAGATATCTAAATCTCCGTCTTCATCGTAGTCCGCTGTGGTAATCCCCCTAGCCGGCATCGTAGTTCCTTTGGTTCGCCAGACTTCCTTGAAGACACTCTCGCCCTGATTGAAATACATGACGTCGGTCAAATAGCCGGGACCCTCGTAACCACCTACATAGAGATCAACCAGCCCATCGCCATTAAAGTCCCCCATGGCGGCGGCGAGGCTAACAGTGGTGGGCAAGTCGGGTAGGTTTTCACTGATGTTGACTAGGGCGGTTCCTTGTTGGTTGAGAAATAGATGCCCTTTGCCGGTCCAGCACATTGCATCTGGATATCCGTCATTATTGATATCCGCCCAAACTGCCGATCCAGCAAGACCCGTGTCGGCAAGCTTTTTAAATGTGGAATCACCGTTGTTAATCCATACCTGATTTGCAACGTTGAGATCTTCGTGCCCATCTTGGTTGAAATCGATCCAAGCAGCCGAGCCGCCGGCCATACCAGTCAGCTTGGATTGTGCTGTAGCGTTAATAAACGTTTGCGCATCCAACGATGATGCAGTAAGTGCCAGCATCGATATGACAAGAGTAAGTTTCATTTGGATCGAGCTCCGTGGAAAAATAAGCGAGTGAGGGGTGTGTCGTTACCCTCGTAGTATAGCAATGTCTTGCACTCTAACAGTAAACTCCCTAAAGTATTCGCAACTTCACGATTCCAGGTCAGTCTTTGCTAGCGTTATCATCGAGAGGCGTTACCCTTTCCAATGGTGGACAAGCCTCGCCGCGTTAGACCACCTTTCAAACAAAATAATCACTTAATATATCCACTGAAACTCTAGGATCCGAGGGGCCAATGGTAAACCCAACACGTCGAACAGCTATCAAAACGTTTGGAGTAACAATCGGGACGACTTGCGCATCAATCTCTCTGCCTGTTGCTACAGAACTCTTTGCCAATGACGAATCAAAGCAACCGATTCGATTAGGCGTTATTGCAGATTTGCACGGCGGCTTGGCGGTTGATGCTGAAATGCGACTCGACGCTTTTTTGCAAGCGATGCAAGGCATTGAAACGGACGCTTTGGTGCAACTTGGTGATTTCGCGTTTCCCAATCAGAAGCATCAAACTTTCGCCGACAAGTTCAACTCGGCACATGAAAACAGGATTCACGTTATCGGGAATCACGAATTTGATTACAACCTATCTCGCAAAGACTGTTACAGAGCTTGGGGCATCAAATCCGCTTACTACCGTCGTGATCTAGGAAACTTACGATTAATTGTACTCGATGGAAATGAAATTGGATCACCAACTCAAAAGGGCTATCCCTCTTATATAGGTAGCCAACAAAAAGCGTGGCTCCAAGAGGAATTAAAGGTGGCCGATCGCCCCGTTTTGATCCTCAGCCATCAACCATTAGCTGGCGCCGGTGCGATTCAAAATTCGCGCGAAGTTCAGAAGTTGCTAACAAATTATCAACACAAGATATTACTTTGTATTAACGGGCACACCCATGTGGATTCGCTTTTGCAAGTCGATGGTGTTACCTTTCTGCATATAAACTCCGCTTCGTATAAGTGGGTGGGGGGCGCAACGAAAATGGCGTACTATAAAGACCCGCTATTTACGACGCTGACCATTGATCCAAATAAGTCACTCGTCACCGTAGAGTCCAAGACCTCATCGTGGAAAGCATCGCCACTTGCGGACAGCGGATATTTTGACCGAGATGATGCACCGCCTGAGACCATAGTCGTTCCGGGGATTCGACGGCGAAAAATCAACACCCGCACCCAGGAAGTTCGAACCGATCCACTGATGAGCGAGTCTATAGAGCCTTCATCAACATCACCTTTGAAAGTGATGACTTGGAATATCTGGGGTCGACTGAACCAGGATCCTAAATACACCATCAACGATAGTACAGCGCGCGATCGAACCATCGATATTATTCGTCAAAGCGGTGCCGACGTAGTTGCCATGATTGAAACATACGGTTCAGCCGCCGACATTGCCAAGGCGTTGGACTTTCATTATTACACGCCGTCAGTTGCTGCCAATTTGTGTATTTTTAGCCGATATCCGCTCACCGATGTCGAACCGCTAGAAGGCCTTTCCTCGTTCTCATTTATTGCCGCAACAGTGAATTTACCGGACGGGAAAAAAGTTCGTATCTACGATATATGGTTGACCAGCGGCGGTCGCCATATTGTGGCGATCAAGAATAAAGGGCTAAACGACGCGGATTATTGTGCGGGGGATGATCTACGGTTCGACCAGCTTCAGGAATTTCTGGAACACGATGATTTTCGCAGACATACCGCCAATTCCGATCAAGTGCCCGTCATCGTCGCTGGGGACTTCAATTGTGTTTCCCATCTCGATCACACAATAGTAACTCAACAAAGCAAATTAAATCAGTCGAGAGTTTTGCCGATTAAAGTGTCCAAAGCGATGCACAAAGAAGGCTTCTCGGATACTTTTCGTCAGTCAAATCCGGATATCCTTGATTCGACGTTAGGGCACACTTGGACGACTGTCGGAACAGGTTATCAGTATATATCTGGAAAAGGATTTGTGCCGGTCAAGGAACATCCGCAACCTGAATACCGCGATCCTTACACTAGAATCGATTACATCTATGCTTTAGGTTCAGGTCTTGAAGCAGCCCGCTCTAGGGTCATCAGTCATCACCGGTCGCAGGCAGAAAGAAGTTTCCCCGAGTTCCCCTCAGATCATGCCGCCGTTCTAACGGAGTTTCAAATCGGTCAGAAGTAGTTCCGTGTGGTCGACAGTTGGGTCGCTTTTGTGTGGACGTCAGCATCGCCAGATTTATCGAACCTTTACGACGTGACATTGAAGGTGATCTATTGTTTTGTCCAAGAGAGATCGTGATTCTTAATTGGCAGATCGCGAACTCTTTTGCCGGTTGCGGCGAAGATGGCGTTACACAATGCGGGGGCGAACGAGCCTATGCCTGTTTCGCCAACACCACCGGGAGGGGCATCGCTTTTGATGATATCGATGTTGATCTCTTGGGGGGCATCGGCCATGCGCGCCACCCTGAAACCGTCAAAGTTCGTATGAACCGCCCTGCCCTTCTTCATGGGCATCTCGCCATACATGGCTTGTGAAATGCCCATAATCGCGGCGCCTTCAACTTGAGCGTAAACGCGGTCAGGACTGACAATCGTCCCTGCATCAATCGAACACCAAACTCGGTCAATAGAGACACTACCCGCCTTGGTTACGCTGACCTCGACAACGTGCGCGGTATAGCCAAGAAAACTGCGGCAACAGGCAATGCCAAGGCCTTGCCCCCTTGGCAAGTCCGTGTGGCGCGCCCAGTCAGAGTGCTTGGCTGCACGCGAAAGAACATTCTTGAGTCGACCGATATCATAGGGGTACTCCTTCGGGTTGGCGCCACGATTGCCAAGCTTAAGAGCTGCCAGATCCAACTGCCGATCCTCCCCGAGTATGTCGAGTAAGTAATGATATGGATCAACGCCCGCTGTATTAGCGAGTTCGTCGGCAAATGATGAAACGGCAAAGTTCTGAAAGATATGGCAAACTGCTCGGAGCCAACCAATGCGAGTGTGTGCCTTGGCTTTGCCAACTTCGACTTGAACGTTGGCGACGTCGTAGGGAAGGTCAGTCAGTCCCATTTCGGCTTCCCAAGTCGCGGGGGTGTCTGCGCCTACCGCAAAGGTAGAAGTGATGGATGGGTAAGCGCCACGCATTAACCACCCTTCCGGCCTGCCCAACGCATTCAGTCCGGCTTCGCAATGAATTGCGGAAATCGTATGGAAATAATCATGACGGAAATCGTCCTCCCGCGTCCAGGTTACATGGACCGGTTTTTTTAGAATGCGTGAGAGTATTGCTGCTTCAACACAGTAATCAGGCTTGCTTTTTCGTCCGAACCCAGCACCTAGCAAAGTCACATCGCAATGAACCTGATCGTTAGCGATACCCATCGCCGGACCCACGGCTTGCTGTACGGCTTGAGGATTCTGCGTTGCGGCCTTTAGATAGCATGAGGTGACGTTGCCTTGGCTATCGGTTTTTACATCCGCAACAGCGCAGGTGGTTTCCATGGGAGCATGAGAAAGATGCGGCACAGAATAAGTAGCAGAAACATTAGTGTCGGACTTGGCGATAGCACCGGCGGCATCACCCTGTGATCGTAAGGTCTGACCTGTGTTGTGAACAGTTTCTTTTAACGCGGTGCTAAATGCTTCGGTGTCGTACGACGCATTGGGTCCCTCGTCCCATTTCACTTTTAACGCATCCCTGCCCTGCCATGCAGCCCAAGTGCCAGTGGCAACTACAGCGACTCCCCCGAGTTGTTGAAATAGCGGGGCGCCCTTAAATTTCGGTAATTCAATTACGTCGACCACTCCCGGCACCTTTTTAGCAGCCTCAGCGTCATAAGAGGAAACCACTCCTCCAACGACGGGACACCGTGCGATCACAGCATACACTTGCCCCTCAATGCGTGCATCAATCCCGTAGATAGCCTTGCCTGTCAGAATGTCACCCATATCCGCGATCGGAAAGTGTTTTCCAACATACTGAAATTCGTCGGCTGACTTAAACTGTAATGTTTCTGGCTTGGGAGCTGTAAGCTCGATAGCAGCGGCTACTAGCTTGCCAAACCCAATTGATTTGTTGGTCCCCTTTAACACGACTTGGTTGTTTTTTGTGGTACACCGACTGGAATCCACGCCCCACTGTGTAGCAGCGGCTTGTTGCAGCATGGTTCGCGCTGTTGCGCCGGCAATTCGCATGGTCTTATAAAAGAAACGAATGCTATTGGATCCATCGGTGTTTTGGTCGCCGAGACGTCTGTCCCCTTTCGCCTGCCGGATAACGACTTTCTCCCAATCTGCGCCGAGTTCATCCGCAAGCACTCGTGGCAACGCCGTGCGAATACCTGTACCCATTTCTGAGCGGTGCGCAAGGATCTGGACCATTCCGTTCGGTTCTACCGCTACAAACAAACTTGGCGATAGATTATTATCGGTAGCCAGATCGTCAGATGCGGCAACGGTTGTCGTTCCGTCGGTTGCAGCAAGGATAACAAGCGAGCCAGCAGCGACTCCCTTCAAGAAATCGCGACGCAGAATGGGTGAAGCAAACGACGATTGAATCTCAGTCTCGAGACGTGATTTATCAATAAGTTCTCGTAGTGTTAGCTGTTGCGTGGAATTGCTCATTTTTGCATCTCCTTAGCAGCAGTCTTTACAGCCTCACGAATGCGGTTGTAAGTTCCACATCGACAGATGTTCCACATTCCCTCATCAATCTCTTCCTCAGACGGATCGGGATTGTCCTTGAGCATAGCCACACACGTCATCATTTGGCCAACCTGGCAATAACCGCATTGAGGAACGTCGTGTTCTCGCCAGGCGTCCTGAACCGGATGACTCCCGTCAGTCGAAAGTCCTTCGATGGTGACGATCTTAGATTGGCCCGCATCGCCTAATGAGGTAACACAGGATTGCACTGCCTCGCCATCGAGGTGGATCGTACAAGCGCCACATTCGGAAACGCCGCAACCATATTTAGTGCCAGTTAAACCAAGGTGATCCCTGAGGACCCACAGCAATGGTGTGTCGATAGGTACGTCGGTCACGTCCAAATCTTTACCATTAACGTTGAGCGTAGCCATGACGTAGTCAGCCTTTTAAAGAGTTAGATGGGACAAGTCTTCATTATAACGGATTCTTAACGGGAGTTGCCAGTCCGCTAACAGGTTCGGGTGGGTAAAATGGCCTGAAACAATATGCGATAACTTAAAGTAATTCGCGAATGGGTGAGCCGTGATAAACTTGATGCGGACGATTCAATTTGTCGTGCCAAGCTACGGTCTTTGGAAGACCTAACGCGGAGTAGATAGTCGCCGCCATTTCTTCCGGTGTGTGTGGATCAGCAGACGGGAATCCGCCCTGTCTGTCGGAGGCCCCGACAACGCTACCGCCGCGGATACCCCCACCAGCGAAAAAGACACTCTGAACAGCACCCCAGTGATCACGACCCGGTTTGCCGCTCTTAGCTCCGTCAAACGTAAAAACACGTGGTGTCCGGCCGAACTCTCCGGCCATGACAATTAACGTTTCATCCAGCATTCCACGATCCTGGAGGTCATCTAGCAAAGCGGAGACAGCGCGGTCAGTCGGCGGCAATAGGAAGTCCTTTAGATTGGTAAATGCGTTTTCATGAGTATCCCAAGACTCATCATTTCCGAGATTGACTTGAACCATTCGCACGCCAGCTTCGACGAGTTGACGAGCCATTAGCAGTGACCAGCCGAACGTATTTTTACCGTACTTTTCCTGTAGTTTGTCGTCCGCAGTATGAACATTTAGCGCTTGATGGACGCCATTGCCGGTTAGGAGAGACGCCGCTTCACTGCGGAAACGTTTGAATTGGCCAACTTGGGCTGCCTGGTCAAGATTTCGGCGTTGCGCGTCCAAGCCTTTCAACAGTGACAAACGAGATTGAAATCGGTTTTTTAACATCCCGTCATGGAGTTCTAATCGAGGGGCTTCGAATTTGTAACCTTTAGGATTGCTAGCTCCTTCCCAACGCTGAAAGCCATATTCGGGAAACGCACCATGGATATATTCACTTGTCTTGAATTGGCTTGCCTCGATAAACCAAGGGTCATGTTCGGCGCCCATCACGCCACCGAACTGACCCGGAATCGTACGTCCGGTCACGTGTACCAGCTTCTCCGGAAGGACAGCAGCTGGTGGTAAATTATTACGTCGCGGAAGAAGATTGCTTACCATTGATGCTATACAGGGGTGGTCGGTTGGGTTGGGTCGACTGCCACTGAAACCGCGTGGTAATTCGCTGCGACCTGTCAACATGACGTGGTGGCCCTCGGAATGCTCATTGTAGGGATGGGTCAGTGATCGCAATATTGCCCACCGATTACTCCGTTGGGCCAAGCGCGGAAGATGCTCAGAAACTAGTACGCCCGGTGTCTGTGTCTGGATCGGTTTGAATTCCCCTCGAACGTCCTCGGGGGCATCAGGCTTCGGGTCAAAACTCTCATGCTGTGCCAACCCGCCGGAGAGAAAAATATAGATGACGGATTTAGCCGTCGCTGGAGTCGCCTCCTCGGATCTCAGCGCCATGAGGGGGTCTAAGTGATTCATCCCCAAACCGAGTAGACCAATAGATCCCGCTTGAATTGCCACTCGCCGATTAAATTGAGGGTGATGCATGACGGTTCCAAACGTTTTAAAAGCCACCTGTAGTTTAAACTATCATTCCTCTTAAGAGCAACTAAATGCCGGAAGTGTCGCCATGTTTTAGTTCATGCGTGTGACTGCCGGGCGTTCTGGATGACGTTTTACGGTTTCGGATCAACCGCCCAATTTGGATTTCGCTTCTGTCCGTAGTAGGGATAGTAGTCCCAAGGTGCGTCTAATCCGAGTGCCCGTGGATCCTTGGTCTCAACTAGTCGCTGCTGCAGTTGAGCAGTAAGCTGTTTCTGGATCGTAGCAAACTTGGGATTTCCAGCCAGATTAACCAAATTGCCTGGGTCTTTCTTGATGGAATACAGTTCTTCAGCAGGACGTTTGGCAAAAGCTAGGTTGTAAAATTGTCCAAAGCCAGATTTGTCTTTGTTGTCCATAAGCAACTGTTTGGTCGGTGAAGAATCAACCTCACCAAAGGGAATGTACCGAGCACAGAAATCTCGATCTGGGTTACCGGCTGGCCACCGTTCGTAATTGTAATTTTTGATATACAAGTATTCGCGAGTACGTAAAGCACGACAGGGATAGCCTTTGCCGCCCTTGCGACACCCGTCATGGCGCTCCATGGCGATAAAGGCGGCAGAGTCATCCTTGGAAAGCCTTTGTTTAGAATTCTCTTTCCTGCTAAACACGTGATTAAGTTGTTTGGCGCTCATCATTGCAGGAATTGGTAGACCGGCTGCAACAAGGAAAGTCGGCGCCAAGTCGCTGAGGTTAACTAGGCCCTGATGGACGCGGCCGGGAGTGGTGATGCCAGTAGGCCAGCGAATTGCCAGCGGCACATGCGTTCCGGCATCATAGAGGCTAGCTTTGGCACGGGGGAAAGGCATTCCGTGGTCGCTGGTAATCACCACGATGGTATTGTCGAGTTGACCGGATCGTTCCAGAGATGTGATCGCGCGCGCGACCATCTTGTCGAAATGTTCAATTTCGACGTAGTAATCTAGGAGGTCGTTTCTCACCACCGGATGGTCAGGAAAGATCGGCGGTACGATTACCTTGTCGGGATTCTTGCCCGTCCGCTTGCCGGCGCCTTTATCGAAACCTCGATGTGGTTCATGCGTTCCTAACCAAAAACAGAATGGTTGATTGTGGGAAACTTGTGCTAGAAAATCATCGAAGTTGGCCGCGTAATCCCTGTTGGTGATCCCTTTAAGAGAAGGTTGCAGTGTGCGGCTATTGAATTCCTCGCCAGCTGGATTGGTCGTTCGACCTCCCGGTGCAAGGCGACCGGGGCTCCAACCTTTACCAGTAAACCCAATGGCATAACCTGCATCTTGCAGCAGTTCTGGGTAGGTGATGAATTTTGCAGGCAACGTACTGTGGATGTTCCCTGCTTCCTCCAGTCGCCAAATATGTTGCCCGGTCAAAATCGCGCTCCGCGAGGGCCCGCATGTGGGAGCATCGCAAAACGCGCCGGTAAAGCGTATCCCTTCACGGGCGATACGGTCAAAAGCTGGTGTTTGGATCTGCGGTTCTCCGTTAGCGCCGGTGTGCGCGTAACTTTGGTCGTCTGAAATACAAAACAGGATGTTGGGCCGTTTTGACGCTGGAGTTGGAGGAAATGCCACAAGCGAATTTCCGTCGCGTTGGTTAGCGATTTCGCTGGCCTTGTCGGCGTTGCTTTTATTAGTGTTCTGAGGTGGGCTTGCGCCCATGTTTAAGACTAGCGCCAGGCAGATAATTGTTTGTTTCATAGTAATCACAGTTTAAAACGTTTATTGAATTCCCGCGCCATTCTTAAACGATCATAAGAGTTCCATCTGGAAATATGTATTTGATGAGTCATGTCTCTCCATTCAACGTTTGGTTTTGGCCTTGTAAGGTTATCGTGATTGTAGCGTATAAGTTAAAAGGACTCAGCGAACCATCGTAGTCCGTGTCATTGATGACGGCTTGTTTTCAAGCGATGGTCTCCAAGCAAGCAACAAGCACTACCGAACAACTTGGATCTGATCTTCTGCCATATGTATTACATTGCCATCACTCATCGTTGCGCGGACAGTGATGGGCATATTCCAGTTGGTATTGGAGGCGTTCTTGAATTTTAATTCCAAAACCCCCTTAGTTACAGTGGGAGGCAAGGTAACTGATTCAGCAGAAATTCCTCTTAAATGACTCGGTACCAACAGTTCGATAACTGCTTTGCCAGTCAAGATTCCTCTATTGAGTCGGACGGGTACGTGCAAAGAACCGTTATCTTGGACACTTGCCGTTTGGACTTCCGCATCGACAAACATTAGACGCGGAGCCACTAGGCAGACGATTTGGTCAGCCTGAGCCTGAGAGGAGTAACTAACGGTATGGCGACTACCATCATGGTCTGTCACCTCTGCAACCCCCATTACACAGCTTCGGCAAGTTCTTCCGACTTGCATCCAAGGTGGCAACTGGATCTGAAATGCAAATTCAGTTTCGTCAGGTAGCACCATCAGTGGCTGTCCCGTGACGCCCTGTAAGTGACGAGCTTGGGTATCGGCCAACATGATTTTAATGGTGCCTTTAAACTTTCCTCGATCAATAAAAAACTTTCTTGTATAACTCGATCCACGATTCGCATATTCAGAATTGTAGATGCCCCACACCTTAAAGGGGGTTGGCATGCCAACGGCCAGTTTTACGGTCTCAAAAATCGTTTCAGTATCGCCGACCGGGTGCCATGTGGCGACTGCTGGTGCTACGGTCGCACTGGACTGGGTACTTGGTTCAGTTCCCATAGCAGCGGTTCCGGTTACTCTTAGTTCCACGCGTTGTATAATTGCTTGATCATCACACTTAAGCACCACTTCCACTTCCGACTTGTCTTTAGCGATTTTTAGACCTTCGGCCGTGACGCCCTTGGGTAATCCATCGAACTTAAGATTGATAGCCTCCTTGAATTCACCTTGACGATCGGCCTTTATTTTAAACTTCACTGTTTGCTCCCGCATAATCGTTAGACTGTTTCCGGGTAGTGAGAGAGTAAAGGATGGGGTGGGGGTGACCGGAACATCTACTACTAGCCGATAAGCGTAGTTTTTACCGCCGCGACCGCCGACGGTATCCGCCACGGTGACGTAGTAATTACCGTCCTCCTTAAAAGACATCAGCAGTGATGAATCCGTATTACCAGTAGTAATGTCATCATGTTGTTTAAGTAAATTGCCATCTTTGTCATAAATAGTGATTATCGAATCTAGTCGTGATCCTAATTGCGCGGCGCGTAGATCGAAAAGAAGATTATCTCCCTTGCGTGCAGAAAACCACCACTCGTCAATTTCGTCTTCGTGCAAAATCCGACCATTAAAAACCGCAGGCGTTGTTAGCACTCCTTCTGCTGTTTCAGTGCCCTCAATAAATTCATTTAGATGGCTAATTTCAAAATTAATGTTTCCAGCGTGGTAATTCCCAAAAATGAATGGGTGTTTATAATTATTGATACTTAAGTCTGGACTTCCGTCCATAGAAATGTACTGTGGCAGGCTTATTGAAAATTCTGCAGTAGGAATGTTCTGCCCGAGTAGCTCTGGTTTAATAGTAGTCCCCGCTTGGCCACCAAGAGGAAATGCAAGGTCGATCATTGTTTGATCAGTAATAGTAAGGCGATAGACGTAGTTCTGCAAACCTCCGAACTTAATATCATGAATTCGAACTTGGTGAACGCCTGACTGATTTGCGGTAAACCTGATTCGCGAGTCGTTTCCATAGAAATCGACGTTTTCGGCTAGTTGCTGACCGTCAGGGCCACGGATTTCTAGCCTAGAATCAAGCGGGAGACCTAGCCTTGCTGACATAACTTCACACGTATAAGATTGCCCGGCGGTTGCTTGAAATTGCCAGATATCTACATCTTCACGAGGGAAAATGCGACCGTTGATTGTAAGCGGTACTTGCACGACGACCGGTATTGGGTCGCCGTCGATTTCGTGTTCTACAATTTCTGGCAAATCCCCAACGATAAATTTCATAGTTGGTGTGATTCCTTGACTCGTTGAAACCCGCCAATAGTGAATTCCCAGAGCCGCCGTGGGATCAACTGCTAATGTGCCACCGCTGTCCTTAGGGTAATCTTCTTTAGCCTGAGATGCGGGCATAGGAATCACAGGGCCTTCAAACCAATGAGTCTTTTGAAGTGGCCTGATGTGAGCTGGAGCTCTAATTCCGACGCCCAACATTTCAAAATCAGCGCGCGCAAATAGGTAGTAGCCTCCGACACGAAAATCTACAGTACTTCCTCGTTGCCCACCAGCAGGAAAGATATATGCCACGCCAGGGGATTCGGCCCGCAAAGGGTTTTGTACTGTAACACCAACTAGCAGCATAATTACAGTCAGTGATCGTAAGCTGAGCATGCCTACATCCTCTTTTTAAGGGTAATGGGCTAAAATAGTCCCGGGATTATTTTGCCATCTCCAGGCACGATAGGAATTGGCCGGCCGTCGGGCGTGTAAAATGTGCGATCCTGACTAATCCCTAAGCCGTGATAGACCGTCGCCATCAAATCTGCTGGGCCGTAAGGTGTCGTAGCCGGTCGTTCTGCGCGTTCGTCGGAGGCACCAATCACGCGGCCCCCTTGAATGCCGCCGCCGGCAAGAGCGATTGTTGTACTAGGTCCCCAATGGTCTCTGCCGGCATCTTTATTGATCCGGGGGGTGCGACCAAATTCTCCGGTAACCAATACCATTGTAGATTCCAACATTCCCCGGTTGTCTAGATCACCTAAGAGGCCAGACATGGCGCCGTCTAGTTGCGGTAGGAGTTCATTACGCAGTACATGGAAATTGTTGTAATGTGTATCCCAATCAATATGGTCAATGAGGACACATCGCACTCCAGCCTGCACCAGTCGCCGAGCCATCAGGCAGGACTGCCCTAGGGAGTTTCGCCCATATTGATCACGCAATTGGGATGATTCGCGTTCAATATCGAACGCGTGTTTTGTTGCTGCGGATGTCATCAAATCAAATGCTTTCTGCTGGAAAGTATTCATCGACTTAGCATTTTGATTGGATTGCGTTTCCACGGTTTTTTGATATCGATTGATACGCTGCAGAAGCGAACGACGATTGTCTAGGCGACTGGCGGCTACAGTAACCGGCGAAACTAAATCGGGCACTTTGAAATCAGGTGCATTAGGATCTGCGGCAACGACAAACGGAGCCGATGTGGCCCCGAGGAAGCTAGATCCGGCGCTGTTGTGCATTTTGGGCAGACAGACATAAGGCGGAACCGAGCCTCGTGGCCCCTGCTCTTTAGAAATAATAGACCCGAGGCATGGTTTTTGATTGTTGGGTTTAAGGCCACCGTTAAAGCCGGCTGCCGGCTTGTAGCCGGTCAACATTGCATGATCTGCACTGCCATGGTTGGAGTCACCATGTCCAAAGGATCGTACCAACGAGAATTTGTCTTGGTGCTGGGCTATCTGCGGCAGGTGTTCGCAAATTTGAGTGCCTGGCACAGTCGTCGAAATAGGTTTAAATTCCCCTCTAAATTCTACAGGGGCGTTGGGCTTCATATCCCATGTATCAATCGTTGACAATCCACCTTGTAGAAACACCACGATCAGTGATACGTCGCTAGTAGTGCGATTCTGATTATGTCCAAAAGCTTCACTCTGCAACAGTTGCGGTAATGAGACGCCCATCCCAAATGCTCCGGCTGCGCCCAGTTGCAGAAAATTACGGCGTTTTATGCCATCACAAAATCGACTTGAGTGGTTCATTGGTTAGTCCTTGATTTCAAACACGGCGCTCATGAAATTGCGTTAGTGGTTAAACAAAAATTCTAGCGAATTTAGCATGCTCCAGGCAATGTCTTCTAAGCTTTGACGTCTGTTGCTACTCTCGGTAACATACTGAACCGCCGTCGCGATCTCCTGTTTATCTCCATAGCGATTAAAGAATGTCAGATACAGTCGTTGAATCGCTTTCTCATTGTCGTCGTATTCATTGGCTATTTTCCGGATGGTTCCCGCCTCATGCGATAACTTGTTTTCGATTCCTGGTGCATTCAAGATGTGTAGCACTTGGCCTACTGTTGGTTCGGATATTCTTTCACACTCGCAAGCTGTCGCTCGCACGGGGCGACCAAATGTTTTTAAGAAATAATGTGGCACTGAACTATCCCACAACTCGATGGCCCGACTTCCAGTTGGTATCCCTTCAAATTTTTCTGGTACGCCGGTTGTTTGACAGATGGCATCGAGCATCACTTCGGCCTCGAGTTGTTTAAACAAAAAGCGAGAATAGTTTTGCTCATCACGCTCGTTCGTCTCATTGACTGCCGAACTCCGCTGATAAGCATCCGTTTGAATGATTAGTTTCAATAACTTGCGGAAATCAAATTCTGCATCGATAAAGGCTTTAGTCAGGCTCGTCAACAGGTCGGGATTCGTGGGTGGGTTGGTCAGTCGCACATCATCAACCGGTTCGATGATTCCACGTCCCATCAAATGAGCCCAAGTTCGATTTGCTATGTTACGGGCAAACCACGGGTTCTCGGGAGCCGTTAGCCAGTTGGCAAGCTTATCACGCCGATCGTTCAGCGGGGTTGACGCCGGCATTTGTGTGCCTAAAGCAAACGCCTGAATCACTTCTCCGGTACGTGGATGTTTCGTAACCGGATTACCCTTGGTGATTAACATCTCACCCCGCGCGGATTTCTTATATTGCACTTGTGTAAAAAAAGCGCGCATGCCAAAAAAGTCTGTTTGGCCCCAACGGTCAAATGGGTGATGATGGCATTCGGCGCATTCAATACGGATGCCCAACATTACTTGACTTATCGTGCTGGCCATCCGATTGGGCGACTTGACGGATTTATAGAAAAAACCCGCGGGTGCATCGACTAGGGGGCCGGAGGTGGTAATCAATTCTCGCGCAAATCGATCCATCGGTGTATGTAGGCGAAAACTCTCTTTGATCCAACTATAGTACTGGTACGCATTTTTATGCCCCAAAGTTTGCCGATCAACTCGTAATAAATCCGACCATTTGAGAGCCCAGTACGAGTTAAATTCAGGGCTTTCTAATAAAACATCTACCAGTTTGTCCCGTTTTTGCGAATCCCGATCTGATAAAAATGAGGCCGTTTGATCTGCGGTAGGCACTGTTCCTATCAAGTCGATAAAGACGCGTCGTAAAAACTGTTCGTCGGTACATGCCGCGGACGCCGTGATGTTTAACTTGTGCAATTGACGATAAATAGTTTTGTCTAAGTCATTGGAATTTGGGAGCTTAGGATCTTCGCGAATTGGATTGTCTTCAGGAATGAAAATCCTAAACACGTCCACACGCCCCATGTAGGTGGCCATCACAGCAACCACACCGGGTACTTGTCCAACGGTAACTTGACCGTTAACGTTGACCTGCGCTTGTGCAACTGCGTTAGATTGAAACTGGGACAATTCGGTTACGTCCAGTTGCTCTCCATTAGATAATGTTGCCATGACACGCAACTGTTGTGTTTCCCCCATGCGTAGTACTCGCTGAGTAGGAGTTAAGGCGATCGAACTTACGGTTGAAGCACTGGGGTGTTCCCAAGGAAATCCTGTGGAGATCCAATCCGTGATCTTTCTAAATTCGGCGCGGTTAGGTGGAATGAGTACGCCTCCTCCATGCGGCAAGGCACCACTCATCTTTTGTACTAATAAACTTTTGTGTGGAGACGCGGGGAAAATTCGACGTCCGCGACCCTCCATCGTAATAGCGTGATAATCGGCTAATGGGTCAAAACCAAAAACGGATAACTTAAAGCCGTTTTGACCTTCCGCTTTGCCGTGGCAACCCGATGTGTTGCATCGATAACGACTCAAAATAGGAATAATGTCATTCGTAAAACTTAGTGGTCGACCGATCTGTGAATTCATTACAGATACCGGTATCTCGACCGACATGCCTTTATAGCTAGCCGTGATGGTGCCGGTTCCGTCTTGTTTCCCATGAATAATCCCAGTTGGTGAGACTTCCGCCTCTGCTGAAGATCGTATGTATTTGACTTGATGGGTTAGATCTTGTGACTGCCCAGCTGCATCGAATCCAGTGATCAACAACTGCATTGAACTGTCTTTGCCCCTCAGGGTTACATCAGGAGGCGAAGCTTCTATGCGTACGACATCCGCTGAGACAACTACCGGTAAAGTTGTCGCGCTCGATAGAAACAATATTAATAATAATTGAATTAAACGCATATAACTATTTTAACTAAAAACGCTGATTGAGATGCTGGTTTTTATTACGATTTCAAAAAACCCTAACAGAGCAGTTCGACGCACTTGAAAAACATTTACGGTTTAAAGTGTCGTGACCGCTTTCCGCTCAAATGGATTTTCATCGGCCTGTAGTTTATAGCCCATGCAGGGCGGGATGGGGGAATCGGGATCGTTTGGAAAGAGGTTCCAGCGGCGGTGGAACTCTCGAACGATTGCTTGGGTGAAAATTGAGGGTGAGATGAACCCGCCGCCACCCTCGCGAATTAGGTTGAAATGGATATGCGTTTTTTCGGCGATTGATTTCGTCGGGGGGATGTACATACGTGCAATGATGTCCCCCTTTTTAACTCTCTGTCCGGGTTTGACTAAAATAAAAGGTTCGTAAAAGGTTGTGTCTTTGGGATCGATAAACGGCTCAATACTGTAGTGAAAGGTTATGGCCGTTGTGCCACTGCGAGCGAAAGTCAGTCCTAGACCATAACGCCGATTGGCCACGCGTTGATTCAGTGCAGGTTCGAACATTTCCCGTAATCGAAAAGAGTAATCGATGCGTGTGATTACACCGTCTGCCACCGCGTAGATTGCGGGGAAGTGGGTAGGGTCTTTGGGGGAATTTGGAACATTGTCCAAGTTAAAGTAAAGGTGTCCGCCGGTGTGAGGTTTTTCCGCATCCCGCCCGCGATAGGGATGTCCGCGACGGACGTTGGTGAGGTCGACGAGGAACTGGTTACTTGGTTCGCTGAGGAAGGTGCTGATCAACGGCAGCGAATTAAGAATCTCTTGACGTTTCTGCCCGGAGATGGATGTGGAACGGTTGGCGGACGATTGTTGTGCCTGTAACGACGCTGACAACATGCTAAGGCAGAGGAGTAAGGTCAGCGTGAAATGAAAAAAGGCAATTTTGTGCTTTATTAGTTTCATTGTATATCGTCTTATCATGTTTGAAGGTGTTTCATTTATTGATTTTAATGCGGTGATGGCTCGATATCTACCAATTGTTGGCTAATAATTTCAGGTGTCCTCCTGCCGGCGTAATTGGGGTAAGATAGAGCTGAACATCACTTTCCACTACAAAGAGATTTAAAGATCATGCGTTTTCTTATATGCCTTTTGACAGCAGTTTCCTATTCACTTCTTGCTAATGCCCTTACGCTTGCTGCTCCTAGGGCCGCACGCCCTAATATTATTGTTATCCTAGTGGACGATATGGGGTTTTCTGATATTGGATGCTATGGTGGCGAAATCGAGACGCCTAATCTCGATTCATTAGCGAACAACGGCTTGCGTTTTACCCAGTTTTACAACAGCGGGCGTTGCTGTCCCACGAGAGCTAGTCTAATGACAGGGTTGCATCCTCATCAGGTAGGTATTGGCCATATGACTGAGCCTCCAAACAAATCGCTCGGGTTTGAAGGCCCATACCAGGGGTATCTTAATAAGCAATGTGTGACACTGGCACAAGTACTCAAGTCAGCAGACTATCACACATTGATGACAGGCAAATGGCATCTTGGCCACGCCGATAAGAATAACTGGCCCTTGCAACGAGGCTTCGATCGATTCTATGGTGGCATCTCCGGTGCATTTAACTACTTTAAACCGGGAGGTGACCGTGGTATTACCGAAGGTAATGTGCCGGTAGCGACTCCTGAGGGTTGGTATGCAACCGATGCATTTACAGATAAAGGCATTGAGTACATTAAAGAAGTAACCTCCACAGATGACAATCCATTCTTTTTATACCTTGCCTACAATTCTCCTCACTGGCCGCTAAACGCGAAATGGGAGGACTATCTAAAATATCGGGGCAAGTATACTGCGGGTTGGCAGGCTCTCGCGGAGACGAGATTCGCGAAACAGCAGCGGATTGGATTATTTGATGAAACCGTTAAGCCAGCGCCGTTGCAGGCACCTAAATGGGATGGTTTAACGGATGCTGAAAGAGAACGACTCGATGCCGTCCAAGCAGCTTATGCTGGTTGTATTGACAATATTGACCAGAATGTTGGTAAACTCATCGCCTACCTTGAACAGAGCGGTGAACTCGATAACACGCTAATCTTATTTCTCTCTGATAACGGAGCCTGTCAGGAAGGTGGTATTTTGGGGCAAGGCGATGAAGCGATGGTAAAGAATCCGCCTCTTGAAACGGTCGCTGGCGTTCGACAGGGTTTGGCGTGGGCGAATGCCAGCAACACGCCGTTCCGACTATTCAAACATTTTGTGCATGAAGGCGGCGCATGTACACCAATGATAGCCCACTGGCCTGAAGGTATTCCTCAGAAACGAAATGGCGCCTTTACGCGGCAACATGCCTACCTACCTGATGTTATGGCTACGTGTTTAGCTCTTTCTGGCGCTAGCTATCCAACGAACATCCCCGCACCGGTTGGTAAATCTTTAGTACCAGCTTTTGTCAGCCCACGCAAAGCTGTCCATGCGGGGCCAATCTATTGGGAACATGAAGGCAACGCTGCCATGCGAGATGGGAACCTGAAGTTGGTGCGTGAATATGAAAAGCCGTGGGAGCTATATGATATTTCACAGGATCGAACAGAGTTACACAATCTTACGGAGATCGATAGTGTTACGACTAAGTCGATGATTGAAAAATGGGAATCCTGGGCGACGGGTATCGGAGTTGCTTTTCCAAAGCGTTTCAGTATGTATCAGTTCCTCCGCGATAAGCAGCAACGAGAAAAGTCTGAGAAAAAGTAATGTGTGATGGCTTTAGTAAGTCTTACGCCGCCGCGGATCGAGTGAATTTATTTGAAATAAACCCACATGGAAAACAATACAATCAGTGAGAGAATTAAAGATGTGTTGATAGCAGATTTGTGGATAGCTGTAGGCCATGCCAAGCGAGTGTTTATTAGCTTAGGAACCGTTATTGACTTGAGGTCAAGGTTTCAAAGAGCGATAGTGCTATTACCTAGTCGGATCAACCGTCAATTCTATAGCTCGATTAAAATATAACGAAAGGTGCCTTTCATGTATTTCCTCATCACGCTCCTCGGCGAGGCCATTATTGGCAGAATATTACCGGGGCTTATCGTGCCCGCGCTGATCCTTGGCGTTTGTTTTGCGATTTTCTATATTTCTAGGAAGCGGGAAAAAGCCCGAACGGAAAAATTGGCAACTATTTTTCAAGATTTGGGTTATCCGTTTCGTGCCGACGTTGATCCTGTTCGTTTAGATCAATTGTCGGGTTTTCCACTAATGAATATCGGTCACGGGAAACGACTGAAAAATGTGATCTCTGTTGAGGGTTCTGCGGCAGACATAGCGATGTTTGACTATCGTTATGTAACCGGCCACGGAAAGGAGCGCAGGGTACGGAATCAGACGGTAATGTCAGTGGAGTCAACGAGCCTTGTCCATCCGAATTTTAATTTACGGCCGGAAGGGTTCTGGTCTAAAGTAGGAGCTGCTTTTGGCGGGCAAGACATCGATTTCATAGAACACCCAGAGTTCTCAAAAAAATACGTCCTCAAAGGTGAATCCGAAGAGGAGGTGCGGATCTATATGGACATGAAATTATTAGATTTCTTTACCGATCAGGACAAAATTTGTTGCGAGGCTCGCGAGGGGACAATTCTGTATTATCAGCGTTATAAGCGTGTCGAACCGGATGCGGACCAATTGCAAACGTTCATGGAAGACGGAATGGGGGTATTTGAAGAGTTACTAGCGCGGCAGTCACGGCCTGGCGGACGGAGTGCTTAATCGTCGTATTGCTTCACGGAAAGTGAGGAAATTCTCAACTGCGGCACAATCGACTATAATTGCAACTCGAACGAAGATAGCTTACTTGCGCGTTCCCTTTTGAAATCTAAGACGTTATTTTATTAAAATCAGTGCCCCGCATAAAAGTGTCAGCTAATGCGTAACCTAATATCTGCAATCGCGATTCTTATCACTATAGGCATGGGATGGGCAGTCCAATCGAGCCCGACTGACATGGACGCCGTCAGTTGTTTAGTAGACGCAAATCGTGGTATATCAAAACTCGAAAAGCAAGTCAGTGCGAAGTTCAAAAACTACTGTTTTGATTGTCATGACGCGGCAACCAAGGAAGGAGGTATTGATTTGTCCGATTTGTTATCGCGAAATGACTTTGACGGATCGCTCATATTTGAGCATCTGATTACAGGTAAGATGCCGCCCAAGCAGGAACAACAACCAACCGATAACGAGAAGCTGCTCATGTTAGGTTGGCTGGCACAGCGTCAGGCTGAAAGCATCCCCAATGCCTACCGGCGAATTAGCCGTCATGAATTTGTTCATTCGACGAACGATCTGTTGGACGTGCAGCTGGATCTAACCGGAATGATTCCGGAAGACCGGGGCACCCACGATTTTGATTCTGACCGTAGGGTTATGCTAACTAGGCAGATGCTCAATTCCTATTTTGCGGTGGCTGATGAAATGCTGGAGTTTGCGTTACCTGCACATGGTTTTATTCATGAACGAACGTGGGTGACGAACAAGATCAAGGACAGTCACAAGACCTACAATATCTACACTCGGAACTATAAGGATGGAATTCTATTTTCATGGACGCGTGCCAATAACGGAAACAGTTATTCTTTTTTCTATGATAACTTCGAGCCGCCGGTGAAGGGTTGGTATGAATTGACTTTCGACGCTGCAAAACTGGGGTCGTTTAAAGAGGACGTTAGTATCGAGGTCTTTGCGGGAAAATATTATTACGCCGATGACCGACCGCAGCCACAGCGTTTGTTGGACGTGATCTCGCTGGGTAACTCGGAAATGAGATCACACAGGGTGCGGGTCTTTCTGTATCCGGGCGAAAACGTTTCAGTACATTGTTATTCCGAGCACAATTTTCGTCAAAAAAATGGAAACCAAGGCGCCTATATCAAGCAGTTGAAGGTCCGTGGCCCGGTACTGGAACAATGGCCGCCCAGTTCCTACCACCAGATCTTCGGAGATCTGCCCCTGAAGGCAGTTCCTCGTGAGACGATAAACACTTCCGAGCCACAAACAAATTTGAAGGCCATCGGTGGGAGCCTTTCCGTCAGTAGCTTCCAGCAGGGAATGGAAAAAGAAAAGATGCAGGACGGTTCCAACCGAACGTTCTGGCATACGCGGTTCAACCCAACTTTGGCCAAACCACCGCATTACGTGATTTTCGAAAATCCGCAAGGCAATCAAATTAATGGTCTGTTATACGCGACTTGGTCTGGTGGTAACGGCAATGGGCAGGTGCAGTCCTATGCGATACATCTTTCCGATGACGGCAAATCGTGGGATGAACCAATTATGACCGGTGAGTTAGAGACTCGATTGGCCAATGAACAACAGATCAATTTTTCTCAGCCCACGACCAAACGCTTTATCAAGTTTCTGGTGACAGACGCCTTTACTCTGGACGGTCGGTCGCTGGCTTCCATTGGCAAGCTCGACGTGATTACTAGCTTGACCGCGAATGATCCCATGCTCTCGGTATCGGTTTCATCGGCGTCAGCCGATGACTTAAAAAAAGTGATTCGCCGATTTGCCCAAAAGGCTTTCTCGTCGGATCTTACCGACGAACAACTGGCCCCCTACTATGAGGTCAGTCTTAACGCATTACAGGAACAAGGCGATTTTGTTGCGGCGACCAAACTTGGGCTCAAGGCAATTGTGTGCTCGCATCGGTTCCTGCTGGCGCCTGGGGAATATCAAAATCGGTCTTCAGGGAAAGCGGCTGACCTTGCCCGCATCCTATGGCTTTCAGTTCCAGACAAGGAACTGCTGGCCATATCAACGATGGATAAGCTCAATGGGAGCACCCTCGAGTCGCAAATCAACCGGATGCTACAGGATGAAAAGACTCAGCGGATGATCCAGTCCTTTAGTGGCCAATGGCTTAACCTTAGATCTTTTGACAAGGTGACGCCATCGCTCAAGCTTTATCCCTTCTATAACGATCTTTTGAATCATTATCTGCCATTAGAAACCGAGACCTACCTTAATTATCTGATACAGGAAAACTTACCGGTTGAGCGTTTGATTGATGCAGAGTTTTCGTTCCTCAATCAACGTTTGGCCCAACACTACGGTATAGAGGGCGTGGTCGGTCAACAGATGCGGAAGGTATCTTTTGGACCGGAAGTTCCGCGCGGCGGGCTCCTAACTATGGGTAGCGTACTCAAGGTTACCGCTGATGGATTTGATACCTCACCAATCCGACGAGGCGCGTGGATTTCGAAGAATATCGTAGGTAATACGCTTTCGCCTCCGCCGGAGAATATTGAGGCAATCGAGCCCGAGCAGGGTAATGCTGCGACTACCCTCCGTCAGCAAATTGACCAACACAAGAATAACGCGAGTTGTTATGCCTGCCATAAGAGTATTGATCCATATGGATTCGCGTTAGAGAGTTTTGACGCCACGGGGCAAAGTCGTAAGAAGTACCGCGTTAAGCTGGCACACAAGGGCACTTTCCAGTATCGGCCTCAGGGTTACTTTAAACTGGCTGGAGAAGTGGACACCGGCGGGGAGCTTGATGAGGATAAGTTTGCTGACGTTTTCGGGCTCAAAAAGATCTTGCTCGCCGAACACAGGAAAATTGCTTATAATTTCAGCAAGAAATTCTTTGAATACGCCAATGGTTACGAACCGAACCTGCAACAACGCCTGCATCTCCACGCAATGATCCCGGATAGTGCCGAGAGTTGCCGGATGAAAGATTTAATCGTCAAGGTATTGGTCTATTCATTGGAAAGAAACAGTAATGAGTAATATCAGCAGAAAATCTTTTCTCAAATTTGGCGTGGCTCTGCCTTTGGCTTTGCACTCGCTTAACTCGCGAGCCGAGCAAGCGAAAAAACAGTCGCCTAAACGGATTATCTTTATAAATAGCTGTTTGGGTTTCTATAAGGCATATTTCTTTCCCAAACAGCGTGGAGACCTCTCGACGTCGGATTACCTCAAAGGCATGAAGCTAAAAGAGAAAATGACGGTCTTTGAAAACCTCTTTCACCCCGGCATGGAAACCAGTAACCATGACTCGGAAAAATCTTTTCTCACGGGAGCACCTAGTCCGGAGTCTCCCACTTTTGTCAATGGAATCTCGCTTGATCAGGTGTTAGCCCAACAGATGGGTGGAGACACCCGCTTCCCGTTCCTTAATTTCAGCATCTACGACCGGGGTTGGGGGTGCTCATGGAACGATCGCGGCGCGGCCATTCCCCCGATGCATGATGAACAAAAAATTTTCCAGATGCTTTTTGAAAAACAGGATTTGCAGGCGAAAAAGCAGCAGTTGCAGGATGACCAAAACATTTTGAATGGCCTCCGGCGTGACTTGGCGATGTTGCTCAAGCAGGGATCTAACGTTGGTAAGCTTAAGAGTTACCAGACCGTGCTGGCAGATCTGGAAAATCAATTACATCACGAGAAGGTTTGGCTTAATACCAGTAAGCCGAAGGTTTCGAAATCTCTGAGTGACGATCAGGAGTATGTGTTCTCCACCAAGGTTAGAAACCTGTTCGAATTGGCGAAACTAGCTTTCCAGACGGATTCGACTCGTGTCATTACCCTCTCCATGGACTGGATTGACGGGGCCATCAAGGTGCCCGGAGCTACCGGGGCTTGGCATACCTTGTCGCATCATGGCGGTAAGCCGGATGTAATTGCTAGGTTGAGTCATATCGAGCTGGATACTCTCAATCATTTCAACCGGTTTCTAGTCGAGATGGATGAAATTCAGGAGGAAGGCGGAAGCCTGCTTGATCACACTACAGTGGTAATGGGAAGCAACTTTGGCGATTCATCTAATCACACGTGTTCCTGCCTACCGATAATCGTAGCCGGTGGCGGCTATCGGCATCAGGCCCACACCGTTCTAGAAAAGCCTACCCCACTCTGCAATCTCTACCTCGAGTTGCTGCACGCGCACAATATCGATGTTGGTAGCTTTGGAAGTAGCCAGCAGGACATGGGTTTACTCACGGGGTAATAGGTAATTTCGTTCAGCGTGTTCAGTCACTAACGTGCAAGGTAGACACCAGCCCCCGAAAACGCTAAAATTCTCCGCGAACGTGGCTGAGGAACATGTGGCAACAAAGAAAGCACCATCGATGACCTGGTATGCCAGACTGCTTAAAATTCTCAAGGGTTGGGAGATCCTTGCCGTGGGACCTGTTGTCACTATCGCCTTGTGGCCGGTGACCCTGCCCGCTTGGGCGTATATGTGGTCGCTATCGGTAGTTACGTTTTTTGGTTGTAAATGGCTTACTTGGCGACGAGCGAACCTGAAATCCAAAATCTCGCTAGGCGCGCACTTAACCTATCTATTTGCCTGGCCGGGAATGGAGCCGCGGGGTTTTTTTGCGCCGCAGACCTCAGAAAACGAAGTAGCCCTGCGAGAGTGGATGTGGGCCCTGCTCAAGTTAAGCGGCGGGCTGATCGTTCTGTTTTTTGTTTGCCCGTTGTTGTCCAAGACGGCGATACCATGTTACGGATTTGCCTGGTGCGGGATGGCTGCCATAGCATTTGTGTTGCACTTCGGGCTGTTCCATTTATTGAGTTGTTACTGGCGATTACAGGGCAAGAAGGCGCCCCTTTTAATGAACCTGCCAATTTGTTCCCATAGCGTCGCGGATTTCTGGGGAAATCGGTGGAACATGGCATTCCGAGATATTACCCATCGACATTTATTTGGTCCTTTGACACGGTTATGGGGACCGCGCCGGGCACTGCTGGTCGGATTCTTTTTTAGCGGATTGATTCATGACCTAGTGATATCAGTGCCTGCAGATGGCGGCTACGGATTACCAACCCTGTTTTTCATGTTGCAGTCGGTAGGGATTCTTGTTTCGCGGTCGCCCATCGGAAAACGGCTAAGAATTCATCGTGGGTTGCGGGGCTGGCTATTTACGTTGCTGGTGGTCGTGGTGCCCTCCCCACTAGTATTTCACCCGAAGTTTGCATCGCAGGTGGTGCTACCCTTTTTGGAAACCATAGGAGCGGCTTGAAAATGGAAAAAGAAAATATAATTCTTTTAATGGGGATTTGTCACTTTCTAATTTTGATTGCCTCAGCAATGGTGCCGTTTAAATTGAATTGGAAAGAGGATCTCTCGGTCTTGTCAAAATTGCACCGGCAAATGTATTGGGTTTATGGCGGCTATGTGGTGTTGTCGATCGTCGCGTTTGGCTTAATTTGTATCTTCAATGCGGCGGAAATTGCTGAGGGTAGTCCACTGGCGCGGGCGTTGTGCGCCTACATTGCGCTGTTCTGGGGGATCCGATTTGGATTGCAATGGGTCTTTGACGCGAGTCCTTTTTTGACTCGCTGGTGGCTACGTGTGGGCTATCATGTATTGAGTGCGTTCTTTGTGTGCTTTACTGTGATATTTGGTAGTTTAGCATTAGGGTATTAGCTGGTCTAACCGCGTTTTGTTGATGAATTGAAACGCCTGCTCACTTCTTTAGATTAAAAATAGGTCAAAAATAGGACATTACGGATTCAACCGCCGGTGGGTGTCTTATGGTGTTTGCTGATGTCGTGCTGGTTTATTCAGCAATCACGGCAACGGCACGCTGTGCACCGCATACAAAATATCCTAGTGGGTTATTTTTGTTGTCGGTGATTAACCATGAATTGTTTTCATAGCTGTTTTGCAGTCGAGTGCCATTGGGATTGAGTTCACCATAGAATTTGAGTTCGTTATTATATCCAACCCAATAAAGCTTGATTTTACTCTTGGTTTTGTTTTCAAATAGGACCTCGATGTTCTCGCCGGTACGTGAACGAGGGGCGTCCGCGGCGCTGACGGTAGGTATGAATATTAAGGTTGCGGTTGGTCTCTCTACTGGATCGTTGGAGTCGGGAACCATCACCGTGTCCAAATCTAATCCGCGTACGACGCGTAAACCAGGTATTGTCCTTTCTAGTTCAGTGGCACCCTGAGAAGTGATTTTCGTTTGCCAGACATAAAGGCGCTCAAGCTGCTTAAGTTGATACAGGTGCGGTAAGGCATTATCGGTAATGTTGGTGCCATATAAATTCAGGTATTGGAGATTTGTCAGTTTAGCTAAATGTACGATTCCTTCGTCGCTGATCTCGGTTTGTTCCAAGTGCAGAATTGTTAGTGAGGTTAGATTCTGCAGGTGTCTCAGACCGTCATCGGTTATTTTAGTCCGTCTCAGATTTAAGACCGTGACATCCGCTAGTTGTTTGATTGGGGCTAGTTGCCCGTCTCCTAAGTTTCGTCCGTTTAGATGAAACTCAATTTCCAGTCCATTGTTGACTCGATGTACGTTGCCCCCGGATTGTCGCATAGCGTCGATTGCTTTTTCGTCGGCGACTAGCTGGGTAACTAGGGCGAGTAGGAGCAGCAGTACTGCGAGATGCTTCATGTCCGATACGCTTTCTTAAAACAAGGGCAGCGGCTGTCCGCTACATATTTCGAAGGGACGATCTAGCTCATCACGCAATTGCGAATGGATATTGATTCCCATTGCGGTGAGTACTGTCGCATGAAAATCGGCTGGGGTGCACCGATCGCGTTCTGGATGAGCTCCGTTGGCATCGCTGCTGCCATAGACTTGCCCGCCCCGTATTCCCCCTCCAGCTAAGGCCATCGAGTAGACGGCCGGGTAGTGGTCTCGACCACCGTTATTGTTGATTTTGGGCGTTCGTCCAAAATCCGTTAGCGCGACAACCAACGTTTCTTCGAGTAGTCCGCGTTGTTCTAGGTCTGTTAACAGTGCGGAGACCGATCGATCAAATACAGGAAGTAAACGGTCTTTCATTTTCGAAAAATGTCCACGGTGGGTATCCCAGTTGTCGCCACCACCACCGGCTAGGTCTCCGGCACCGGCACATACTTGAACAACTGGCACACCCGCTTCGGTCAGGCGGCGGGCTAGCAGCATGCTTTGTCCACCAATATGGTCGCCGTACATTGCGCGGATACGCGGATCTTCGGTTTCTAGGTCGTAGGCTTCGCGCACTGCGGAACCGAGCAGCATGTCCGCAGCCATTTTGCGAAATCGATCTAGGTGATCATAATCAGTAGCGGATCCGACTTGGCGTTCCAGTTGAGCCTGAAGTCGCTGACGCTGGAGGATACGGGATTTGTCCAGTTGCAAGGTTAAGTCCAATTCCCGGTTGGTATAGCGTGATACGCCCTGAAATGATTTTCCGCTGGGTGTTTTCATGAGGACAGGATCATATTCAGAACCTAGCCAACCACCGTATTCGCCCGCCATCAGGGTGCCATTGTCGTACATGTTATAAGGAATACGAATAGCGTTGGGCGTACCGCCATGAGGGTCCTGGAATCGAGAGATCATAGCCGCTAGTGAGGGCCAGTTATCACGGTTCTTCGCCTTAAGACCACTGGGGGGATCATGTCCGGTCATGCTAGTGTACATCCCCTGTTGATGACCTCCATGGCGATGATAGAGCGAGCGTACGATGGCTAGCTTATCGGAGTGTTGTGCCATCAACGGGATATGTTCACAGTAGCGGATACCTGGGGTAGCGGTTTGGATCGCGCTGAACTCTCCCCGCAAATCTGCGAGTGCTTCAGGCTTGGGATCCCATGATTCCATATGGCTGATACCACCCCAACAATAGATAACAATGCACCGTTTAGCATGGCGACGAACTGCGGACGCCTGGGTCTGCAGCTGCAGCATAGTCGGCAGGGTTAGACCCGCGGCTGCAATGGTTGATTGTAGTATATCGCGACGTGAATGTTTGATCTGAAAAATGCCATCCACTCCGGAAATGTGATTCTGTTACTTAGACAGTGTCTTTTAATGTTAGCCAACTCACTTGACGAATGTCAACCGCAAGGCAAGTCACTTGACTCTAGTCAACGAGCCATGTTTCGCTGGTTTCCTGTCAAGGTTATATTGAGCCTAAACCACATCAACAATAGAACAGTTTTCGAAGCGGAACCATGAAAGACACTCACCCTTTCCTGTTATTAGTTATGCTGCTCCTTATAGGGGCTCAGCTTTCGGCAGCAGAACGCCCCAATGTTGTTATTGTGATGACCGACGATCAGGGATATCCGGAGGTCTCCGCACATGGAAATCCGGTCTTGCAAACACCTAACCTCGACGATTTGCATAGCCAAAGTCTGCGTCTGACCGATTTTCACGTTGCACCGATGTGCGCCCCTACCCGAGGGCAACTGCTCACCGGACTAGACGCCGCTCGTAATGGCTGTATCAACGTCAGCAGCGGTCGCGCACTTCTGCGCCCCGAAGTCCCCACCATGGCCAACATCTTCGGCGATGTCGGCTACGCAACTGGCGTTTTTGGAAAATGGCACCTCGGTTCCAACTACCCTTTTCGCCCCGAAGACCGTGGTTTTAACCGAACCGTTTGGTTTCCGTCCTCTCACATCGGCTCGGTGCCCGACACCTGGGGCAACGACTACTTCGACGACATATACACCAGCAATGGAAAACCTCAACAGTATAAGGGCTATTGTACGGATATTTTTTTTGAAGAGGCGTTGAGCTTCATGAGGGATTCCGTGAAATCGGGCAAACCATTTCTAACCTATATCGCCACTAATACGCCTCACGGGCCGCTTAACCCCAAAGAGGAAGATCGTATAGTACTTCAGCAAGTCCTCGAATCACCTAAATTCGATAAGATGAATCCGGCACTAAAAACCCGCCTGGCAAGCTATCTCGGAATGGTCCGTAATATCGACACGAACGTCGGACGGCTCATCAAATTTCTTAACGAGGAAGGCCTGCGAAAAAACACGTTGGTCATTTTTCTGACGGATAACGGCAGCACGCATGGTCCACGGTATTTCAACGCCGGTATGCGAGGCGGGAAAACAGAATTGTGGGACGGCGGACACCGCGTCCCCTGTTTCATCAGTTGGCCTCAAGGCGACCTCGACTCGCCACAGGACATTGGCGGTCTGACTCAGGTTCAGGACCTGCTGCCCACGTTGGTTGATCTTTGTGAACTCAAGACAAAGGTAAAGTTCAGCGGTACCAGCCTAGCACCGGTCCTGCGAGGCAAAGCTAGCGTCCCGGTAGATCGAACGCTGATCATTAACTACAGCCGAATGCCCAATTTTGTGAACTATCCGACACCCTTCGCTCAGTCGATCATGACCCGTGATCAGGCCGCCGTTTTATGGAAACGATGGCGACTGCTGGAAGATCGCGAACTTTACAACTTGGAAGCGGATCCTTTACAAAAAAACAATGTCATCGAGGAACACCCTGAGGTTGTTCGAAAAATGCGTGGGGAATTGTATCACTGGTGGGATGAAGTTGGACCCAAAGCGAACATTCCCCAACGCGTTGTCATTGGCACTGACCATGAAAACCCTTCACGCCTAACGGCCTGCGAGTGGCTGGACGTGTTCGTGGATCAACAAGGTCAAATTCGGCGAGGACAACAAAAGTCTGGCTACTGGCTGCTCGACGTTGCCCAAGATGGTAAATACGAGTTTGAACTCCGCCGTTGGCCTCGTGATGCGGACATTCCACTAGCTGAAGCTATGCCTGACGGTAGCGGTACAGCAATACCAATTACATCGGCCAGCATCTATCTCAGTAATTACCACCACCTGAGCGTCTCGCAAAAAAGACCGTATGGATTTGAGGGGCTCTCCAAACAGGTTAAGGCGGGTGACAAGTCGGTCGTCTTCACCGCCATGCTCAAGAAGGGTCCAATCGCACTGCACACGTGGTTCCGCGGCGAGAACGTTATATTTAGCGCCTATTACGTTTATGTTCACCGTAAAGATTAATGGCAATGATCGGTGTTTTTGAGGGAACTTTTGTCAGTCAGTTTACGTCTAAACCCTTAATGGGGCTTAAAATGGGAAGAATCATGATGTTTATTCAAAAAACGTTCTCCGTGTTCCTATGCGCTAGCCTCGCTATTTTATGCCTGTCGAACTGCCTGGCATGTGAGCCTGCGGGTATGGGCGGAGCCCCGCTTGATAAGAAATTACGAGACCAGGTCAACAAGTTGGAGCGTAGGATAATTCGGGATTTGCGGCAGGCAATCCATTCGCCCAAACAACAGCTTGCTGACTTGTTCGGTGGAAAAAGCAATCTTGAAACGGTAAGTAATCCGGATAAAGTTACCGGATATTTACTACCGTCGGATAGTGAGACGGATAGCACTAAAAAGTTACACGACCGGAAACGCCCCTTTAGCCTCACTGCTGCGGATCAAGAAGAGCTGAGCAAGCTGCTGTCTACGCATGGCAATTATGAGTGGGGCGCGCGGTACCTGTGTGGCATTCGTTATGGAATAAGAATTGAATTTCAAAAAGGTAATGATGTGGTCCCCGTGTATCTATGCTTGAGCTGTGGCCATGCGGGAGTGATGTTGGGAAAAAAGGAGTCTGAACATGATATGCGGAGCGAGAACCTAGACAAGCAGACAGTATTTCCGGCGGTTGCGAAGATCGTTAAACGTGCGTTGCCCGACGAAGAAGCAATCCAAAAAATAGAAATTTATCAACAGAAAAACCCGTACAACGATACACCTTATGATGTGCACCTGAAGAAGTTACGCAAGGATTTTCGAGGGTACTAGGTGTGCCAAAAGGTATATAGATCGTAGCGCAGCGTTTAGGTGATAACTCCCAACTGTGAACTGGTATCGCTGGGTCAATATTGAATGTTTGACTTAATCCAGTTAGTTGCCTACCGCCGCGTATTCAAAAGGAATAATCTAGTTTTTGTCACGCTTAAGGTCTTCGACGGTATTGGTTAAGTGATCGAGACGTTGGCTTAAGTCTAAAGATATCTTTTCGATTTCTTCCGCCCGTTCGCCAACAAAGAGCGTCGTCAATGTTGCTGTAAATACACCCACCAAAATCATTCCCATGATTACTAAGACTCCGGTTAGAACTTGTCCAGAAACGGTGACCGGATTATGGATATCTCCAAAACCGCCTGTAAGTACAGTTGTGAAACTCCACCAAATTGCGAGTGGTATATTCCGAACCTGTTCACCAAATTCGCCTGTTCCTTCGGCGGGAACACCTTCTAAGTAATAGACCAGAACGGCACCAACAATAGTCCATGCAATCGCCCATCGGAGCGTTTTTTTCATGAGCTTGATGTCGAACAGGTCTTGGAATGCATCCGTCCCTCTCCAGAACAAAAAGAATAATCGGAAAAATCGCAGCAACCTAGCAAATCTTAAAAATCTGGCGACTCTGGCAAACCTGCCAAAGCGTGCAAGTTGGGCACCCCCGGGTATTGGAATGGAAGTGACAAAATCTACCCAATGATGTCGCCAAACAAATGATTTGCGGTTCGCACATTTTAGTCGCAAGAAGAACTCTGACATAAATAGAACACAGCAAGTCGCATCCGCCCAAAAAATGACATCGCCTTGAAGAAATCTAAGGCGTCCGTCATCAGGACCAGCTACGATGTCGTATACCAAGAGGGTCAACACAAACATAATCAACGCTGAAACAACAAACTGAAACGCAATGTAGTATTTTTCCCCTCCCAGGAAATGTGACATGCGTTCCTTGATATGTGAGCGTTCGATCGCATCTTCTACCCTTACTTTCAACTCATCAAGTTCCTTCATGTCATCCTTGATTCGTCCGCTTTGCTTACGGCATTGCGCAAAAATATTAGGGTCTGCTAATTCCAATTGACTAATCGAAGCATCTAGTAACGCCGACGCGTTTTCTTTGAGCTCCTCGTAGTTGCGATTTATCGATCGCAGTAGATTTTCATGTTGTTCGAGTGTGAGATTCTCAACCTTTACTCTTTGGAGTTCTTGAATAGTTCCGACTAGGTCTTTTCTTGTTGTCATAAATTACTCGGGGGAGGCAATAATTTGTAACTGCAAACGATTAACTGTAAATAAGTAGGTATGTTTCGCGACAATATTTTGAGCGTTACATTTATAATGTATCTATAGGTTAGACCACGTCTGTAGGCACGCGAAACTTTATCTTACCCGCAAGTCCGCCATAACTTCAAAGCTAAAATGCGACACTTACGCGAGAAAATTGAAATGCCCTAGCACCGGCATGAAAAATGCCAGGTGGCATTTGCGAGTGCCGTAAAGTTGTGAAAGCGTTTTTTTCGAATTTCCATACAACGATACTACGTACAGTGATCACCTAAAGAATCTAAGTAGGAATGTTGGATAATTCTTAGTTGCTGCGTTTCCTATAGCGGTCCTTACTTTCGCGCAAATTCTGGGTGGGCGGCGATGGCCTCAATAGCGGCACGCAGCGAGTAGTCCCGTGATTTGGAGTCCTGATAAACGGCATCGATGTATGGCCGATCAGCGAGCGTGACTTCGCGACCGTGCGCGTAGCTGATAAGCTTGCCGATGATGCCCTTGAGGATTTGTTCTTGGTCGGCCATCAGGGCGAGCTTGAGCGTCGGCAAATCGTGAACTTCGCGTCCATCGGGCAATTTCATACCGCTAGCGATCGGGGCCGTGGTGAAATTAAGTTTCTTTTGGAACGTGGTACCCTCCCGCTCAACAGGTAGTTCTTCAACGTGGCGATACTCGCTCCGTTTCCGCCCAACCGGGTCATAGTATTCAAGAGCGAAACCCAGGGGATCGATCTTCGAATGACAGCGTGAGCAGCTCTCGAGTTCTTGGTGCTTGAGAATGGCCTCGCGGATAGTGGTAGTGCCCCGGATGTCCGGTTCATTGATCAGCACGTCGGCGGGCGGTTCGATGCGTTCATTATAGAGATTCTTAAGGATCCAAGCGCCGCGATGAATCGGTGACGTAGCAAAATCAGTGGAGGTGAGCTTTAGGAATCCGGCTTGGGCGACGAGTCCACCTCGTTCGCTATTCTCGGGCAGGTCCATTGGTATGAAGGTGTCACCATTTACAGCGGGTAGATTATAAAAACGGGCAAGGCGATCATTCACCATGACAAAGTCTGAATCGATAAAGTGCGTCATGCTCAGATCGTTCTGCAGTAAATACTGAAACAATTCCCGGCCTTCGCGAGCCATGGAATCGACTGTCATGCGACGAACATCTTTGAAGACGCGGACGTCCGGACCGAAGTCGTCCACTTTATCTCGTTGAAGCCACTGGCGAGTGAAGTCATCGACGAACCGCTCAGCCTTCGCGTCGGCTAACATCCGTTCTACCTGCGGCGAAGAATCCTTATCCAAGTCACCAGACGCGACGTCGTCGAGCAGTTCGGCGTCAGGTACGGAATTCCAGAGGAAATAGGACAGGCGATGGGCCAATTCTACATCGGTAAGTTGCGGCGATTCAGCCTTATAAATGAAATGCGGCGAGGTCAGCAGCGCGATCAACACGCTGCGGGCAGTATCCAGAGGGGAAGCCCCCGCCTTGCGCTGGCGGGTGGCGATATCTACAAAGCCTGCACGATCGGAGGCTCGCAACGGGCGGTGTGTAAGCAACGACGCCAGATGATCAACTAGCTTGGATGGCTTCGTATTCGAATTAGGTAGTATCGCTTGCATGGCGGCGGTAGGCCATTGTTCAATGAGCGGGCCAGTCACCCTCAGATGAGAGAACCGTATGGCGGGGCCCTTGTGTTCTTTCTTTTCAAGACTACGACCCGGCACGCGGGCGCTATCGAAGGTGAAGGCCAATTGGTCGCCTGCCTTGAGTGTGAGCTCGGTCGTAAAACCTTTCGAGCCATGCGGCATGGGAATCCGACGGATATTCCGAAAGCTGGTCGGATGACGCCCGTCCCCGAGATTGATCCCGATGACCTCGCCTTCGGTGGATTTCTCCGAATGCGCCTTCACTTCGAGCCGGTACAGCCCGAAGGCGGGAATGACAAATTGATCGTGGCTCTCCGGGTCGATGGAAAAATGCAGATTACTACGGTAGGGGCGAAAGCCCGTGAGAACATAGTCCTTCCCGTCGCGGTAGTCTCCACCCCCGCCGGTTGCAAAGTTTTTGCTGCCGTGAAAGTGGCGCGCATCAAAGTCCCAATTGCTCGTCACAGGTTTGGCGGTCGGCAATAACCGCTCGGCCACAAAGCGTGCGGTCTTTAGGTAGGCCATTACCTGATGAGGCGACATGAGGTGGGCCTCGCCAAATTTGTCAAAACCCCGCTCCACATGATCGGGTGGCAATAGACCGGTAAGATCAAACTCCACCCCAAAAAGGTCGGTGAGCGTGTTAGTGTACTCCGAGCGGGTGAGTCGTTTGAGCACCGTGACCGGCCGATTAGTAAGTCCTCCTTGCTGCAGCATCTCAATGGCATTCACTCTGGCCTTTGCCTGCGGTTGAGGCGCCGTTTTCGGTGGCATCTCGCCGGCTTCGAGGACGGCGACCACAGTCTCGAGCAGGTCCGAATCCGAGAAGATCGCGTCTAATGACCGGTCCAAACGCACCTTGCCCATCTGTTTCTCAGGTCCGTGGCATTTAACGCAGTGCTGAGTGAAGAATTCTTCCAACGGCGACTGGGCAAAAAGGGCGCCATGCGCGACAAAAACCAACAGTGTAGCTATCCAACGCCAGCGCATCATGACAATAAATCCAGCGCTGCGGAACTTTCACCGAAGCGTTCGTCCTGGGCACCGAATTGCTGCAGTAAGCCGAGGTAGAGGTTGGACATCGGCGTATTTGGTAGTTGCCAGTGACCGGAGGTTTTCATGCGGCTATCAAACACCAATGCAGGGAGATCATCGAAGTTGTGGGCGTTAGCGCTACCCATCGAGGCTGTGAGTAGCGTGGTAGTCTGGTCAAACAACGATTGATTACCAGCCTGACGTTGTTTCATCGTGGTGAGCGCGGAACTGATGCGATTGAGGATTGCGTGTTCCATCACTAGCAATTTCTTGATCTTTTCGGGCTTTTGACCATGGTGGGAGAAGTCGTGGTAGTTGCCTACGATGTCTGGTTCTTTAAAGCCTTCCCAGAAAGGTATCTGCAGCGTCACCGCCCGTGTGGAATCGGTTTCTAATGCCAGCACGGCCAGATCCAACAGGGTGCCCACGTAGTCGTCGACCGAATTGCGATCGAATTCTCCGAGGTCGTAGTTGACCTGCGGCTTAGAGCGGTCGGCCCAGTAGGTCCGTCGTTTCACGGTTTGCTCAACCTCTCGCACGGAGTTGAGGTATTCATCGATCTTGGCGCGGTCAGTGGCATTGAGTCGTTTTTCCATAGACTTGGCCTGGCGAAACACGGCGTCAAGAATGCTGCGATCCTCAGCAAGGACCTGCTGCTGCGACTTCGCATTTTCGTCTACCTGAAAAAGTAGATTGAAAATCTTGCGTGGTGAAGCGATCTGATGCACTGGCAGTCCATGCTTGTCCCAGGCGATTTGGGAGAAGTTCAAGTTCTCGCCCGCCTGAAACACTAACGACCGAAAGCGTGTGTTGTTGCCTACTAGTCCGGCGACCGCCTGGTCGATGGAGATGCGGTTCTTACGGCGTAGCTTGTTAAAGTAACCGGACAAAATACCAACGCAAGGCGTGTGCCCAAAACCGTTTTGCACGGCGGGATTGTCTAGTCCACTGAACACCTTCAGTTGGTCTAAGTGATCGGAAAATTCATCGAGCAGCGGTGGCGGTTGGTCGAACGCCCCGCTCTTTTTCGGAATCAACTCGGGTTGATAAAAGCTGAGGTGATTAACGATTGTGAGTAACCGTCGTGGCGAGGGCGCGTTGTCGACTTGGCCGAGGCTCTCCAGTCGCGGTAGCAGCAAAGCTACTCCTGCGCCCTGCAGGAGCGTGCGCCGTTTCATAATGTCGTTTGGTACGTCCATCAGTTGCGATGATAGCAAAACCGTAATATCCTGTAAAGCGCACAAGGATTGCGGATAAACGCTGGGATAGGCCGGTTTTGGCTAGTCGCTTTATGCATCATGGGCTTGTGTTCGTCGCGTAGTTGTTATCATTTTCGCGGAATTCAACAGCGCCCGCTCAGAGTTCTATTTCGTATCCCTTACGGAAATCCCGTTTCAACATGGCGCTGGCAACAGCATCGTCCTTGATCGTCTGGGTGACGGCATCCCATTGGATTTGGCGATTGAGACGAAGGGCAATGTTGCTCAAATGACAGGTGTTGATAGAAGCCACATGAGTTAAGACATCCGACGCCGGTTTCTTGCGACTGGCGATGCAATCAAAGAAATTGTTGACGTGTTCCACGACCGGTCCGCCATACATGTCTTCGAGCCATCCGCCTGGCAGCGGATTGTTCGCTAGTTCCTCGATCGGTTTGCCGGCGATCGTACCGCGATTGACGAAGATCCTCCCTTTAGTACCCTCGACTAGAATGCCATTGCGGCCCTCGCTGGTGATCTCCATGAGTACGTCATTAGGGTAGTTGACATGTGCAGTAAAGCGGTGCGGCGTGTTGTAGCGATCGTCGAGTGTTGGATTTCCATTGTCATCGAAAGGAACCCGCGCTTCGACCATGACCGGCTTAATGGTCGTGGGACCCTGTCCCGGTCCACATTGGTCGATGATCCATTGGGCAATATCGACATGGTGAGCGCCCCAGTCTGTCATTTTACCGCCGCTGTACTGGAGCCACCAACGAAATTCCTTGTGACAGTTGGACGCGTCAATGCTGCCATCACCGAGCGTCCGTACCAGCGTCTGTCCATCTTTTCCGTTCTTGAGAAATCGATACGGCACGTCTTCGGTCGGGCCCTTCCAGCGTTCCCAGTTCAACGTCTTTGGGGGAGCGACCGTCGGAAGCGGTTTGCTGAAGGGATTGTGATTAAGACCAACTGTGACCTTTTTGATTGTTCCCAGTCGTCCTGAGTGCGCGATGGCGACAGCCTGAAGAAATCGTGGATCGGAACGCTGTTGTGTTCCTACCTGAAGAATTCGGTCTGTCTCTTGGGCGACCTTGGAAATGATCCGCCCTTCGTCGACAGTCAGTGTGAGCGGCTTTTCGCAATAGACGTCTTTCCCTGATTTGAGGGCTTCGGCTGAGATTTTGACGTGCCAGTGGTCTACCGTGCCGCAGATGATGGCGTCGATGTCAGGGCGATCGATGATCGCCCGATAGTCATCGTATACGTCAATCTTCACGTCTCTTCCAGGGGTTGCCATCCGTCGAGTATAGGCTGCCTTGGCGTATGCAGAGTGTGAGGTGTCGACATCACAGACCGCGACGATGTCACCGTAGTTGGTGGCGCGGCGGCCGTCACCAGTGCCCTGCCCGCCACAACCTATCACGGCAACTTTGGGTCGCTCATTGGGCGTATCGGCGCGTATGACCGAACCACTAGAAAACACACCCATCGAGCCAGCGGCCGCTAGGGTTGAGGTCGATTGTAAAAAATATCGGCGGTTGACTCGGGCCATGGGTGGTTCCACTTGGGAGCAGTATCAATGAGTAAATAACAACGAATTGTTCGCTAGCTAAACTACTAGTTTAATTGATGTTTATCAAGGTGCCCGCTTGGACGACTTGGGCTTAGTTGATGATGAGGGAATGAGGACAGTCCAATAGCAAGTACTGGACGTTGGACTTTTTCCCTATCACAATAATGACAAATAAATACTGCGATACCGTGCGGTATTTTCCATCCCTTTTCACATACCCTCAGCAACGGTCGAGACCTATGTCCAAACATCCAATTATCATCCAATTCGTCCTTCTGGTTTCACTGGCGGCACTTCCCGCCTTACAAGCCCAGACGCGGTCTCATGACAAAGCGGCTAAAGCCGCAGGACTGAATGTAGATTCGCTCAATTCGATGGACGCCGCCATGCAAAAACAAATCGATGACAAACATGTGGCTGGTGTTATCGGCCTGATCGGCCGCAACGGCAAAATCGGTTACTTTGAAGCCTTCGGTCATCGCGATATCAAAGCGGATAAACCGATGACCCGCGACGCACTCTTTCGGATCTACTCCATGACCAAACCGATGGTCGCTGTGATTGCCATGTCCCTTTGGGAAGAAGGTAAGTTTAAACTAGACGATCCGATTTCAAAGTTTTGTCCGGAATGGACGAATGCAACGGTGACTGAGGGAGGCAAAAAGGTGGCCGTTACGACGCCCATGACCGCGCGTCATCTGATGACACATTCATCAGGTCTTTCTTACGATAAAACCAATGTTGATGTGGGACCCACCACGTCGCTAAAAACATTTTCTGAGTCACTCGCCAAACAACCACTTAAATTTCAACCAGGGACAAACTATCAATACGGTTACTCGATTGATATTTTGGGACGCTATATTGAAGCGATCGAAGGTAAAACACTTGACGCCGTCATGCGTGAACGCCTCTTTGACAAGCTCGGCATGGACGATACGGAATTCTGGATTCGTAAATCAGACGATCTTGATCGGGTCGCACTGGTTTACACCAAGGCCCAGCAAAATGAGTTGCGTTCTTGGAACAATTCAGCTGAGCTGCTTAAGGAACCATCACGCATGATGGGGGGTCAGGGTCTTGTTTCAACCACTGCTGATTACGCAAAATTCTGTCAGATGTTTTTGAACAAAGGTAAACTCGGACGAACACGCATTCTCAAAGACTCAACGGTTGAATTGATGAGCCAGAATCACCTTAAAAGCATCGGCAAAGTCTATGGTTTGGGGGGTCAAGTTAGGCCGGATGGTTTCTACAGTTGGGGGGGGGCCGCAGGGACGGGTTTCTGGATCGATCCTGCCAATGATTCCTATGCGGTCTTTATGATCCAGCGTTGGGGGTACAATCCGCCCACTTATGGGGTCTTTAAAAGAATAGCCGCTCAAGCAGTTAAATCGGCGGACAAATAATGGTGTTGTTGAAACCACTACAAAACCCTGCTGTGTTTGGTAGTGAGGCCACTGGCCTTTACTATCATGAATCACAGACCATAACCAGATCAGCGTGAATCATCTAAATATCTCATCCAGCCACAATTTTAAAAACATGAACTAAATATATCGACCGCCGAATCAATTTCTGCTTTCGTCACATTCAGCGGCGGTACCCAGCGAATCACGTTTCCATTGGGTCCACAGGTCAACAACATTAAACCATGCTCCAAGCATTTTGTTTGGATTCTCGATGCCATTCCCGAGTTCGGTTCTTCGGGTGTTCCTAATTCGATACCAATCATTAAACCCGGTCCACGAATTTCTGACGGAATATCTATATTTGCAACGATTGCTTGCAAGCGTTTTCGTAGGTGATTACCCATGGCGACCGCGTTTTCAACAAGATTTTCTTCCTGAATAATGTTAAGTGTCGCAATCGCTGCTACCATGGCGAGCGCTGAGCCACCGCCATAGGTGCCTCCGTGTGCCCCAGGCGGCCACTTGTTCATTAAGTCGCGTGAGGCACCGATAGCCGACAACGGCAAACCGGAGGCGATTCCCTTTGCCATGGTCATAATATCCGGAACAATATTACTGGAACTATGGCCCCACATGTTTCCGGTCCTGCCAAATCCCGTTTGAACTTCATCCACAATTAATAGAATTCCAGTCGCATCACAGACATTCCTCAAGCCTTGCAGAAATCGTGGGGGCGCGGGTACAAATCCGCCCTCGCCCAATACAGGCTCCACGATCATGGCTGCGGTTTCGGATGGCGTGGATTGTGAATTTAAAATCTGATCCAATTCCGAAAGGCAATAATCAACAATGCCTATTTGATTATCCCAACGATATCTATACGTATTCGGAAAAGGTGCGATCACGATTCCTGCTGGTAAGGGTTGATACCCTGCGCGATACAGACTTTTGCTACTAGTTAGCGCCATAGTCATCGCTGTGCGCCCATGAAATCCCCCATCGAAAGCGATCACATTTGTACGACCGGTAGCAATTTTCGCTAGCTTGACTGCGCCTTCAACAGCTTCGGCACCGCTGTTGGAAAAGAAAAACGTATCAATTGAATCAGGTGTCACTTCCACAAGCTTATCGCAGTATTGCGAAGTCACTTGCGGGAGCATGCAGTTAATTTGTCCAAATAGCAAATGTTCTGCCTGGTGTTGTACGGCCGCCACCACTTTAGGATGACAGTGTCCTGTTGAGGTGACGCCAATACCGCAGGTAAAGTCGATATACTGTTTTCCGTAGACGTCAAAAACGAAGCACCCCTCGCCGCGAACTATTGGATGGGGGATTAATCGACTCCAAACCTTTGATAGTGAATCCGACGCATTAATTGAATTACTCATCGGGATGCTCCTGATCCTCATCAAGTATTAGGTGGTTCCGTTGAGCCTGCGACAATTGTCCACGTGTTTTTCGGGCGGTTGACCAAAAGATTGCACCAGAAAAAATTACGGTGACCAAAACAAACCATTCTGGCATTGTAAGCTGTATTACGATCACTCCAAGAATGAAAAACGATCCAATTGCAGCAAGATAGGGGAACATCTCATATCCAAATGAACCCGAACTACCGTTGAGTGCTCTCATTTTTATCACCGACAACGCTACACCTAGAAAAGCGAGGGCGATACAAAAGGAGCCTACATTTAACAGAATGAGGATTGCAGGTTTCCCCAATAACGCTCCGAGAAAAGTAACAATTCCGCAAACAAGAATAGCGGCCGAAGGCGTTCCAAACCGTTGATGGGTTTTTCCAAACGCCGGATGTATAATTTGACCCCGTCCCAACGCAAATAAAACACGAGTCCCCGCCAGAAAAAATCCGTTCCAGCTTGTAATCAGCCCGATTAGGCCAACAAAAAGCACCAACCGCCCTAACGTAGGCGAATCAAAGGCCGTTTCAAAGGCAACTGCGGTGGGCAAAGGTTTAGCGATAATACCTTGCCATGGTGTTGTCATGCCCACGCTTACAAAAACAACTACGTAAAATAGCGTTGAACCAAGGATCGATGCGATCAGAATTTGCCCCAATCGTTTTGCTGGAAGGTCATCGACACGCTCTTCTGCTGCCTGCGGAATAGTGTCAAAGCCGACATACCAAAATGGAACTGTTATGAATACCGCTAACATGCCACCGCATGCAATCTTTAAATCATAGCTACCAAACGATGGGGACATGTTTTCGACCTCACCACCCAAAAGCCCAGCGGATGCAAATCCGATCGTGCATATGACGAGTAAGATAGTTAAGGCGATTTGAAATCGCGTCGCGATGGATGCACCGCGATAATTCATCATTGAAATCCCGGTTGTGAATGCAAATGCTAAAAGCACATGAGAGCCATAGACGGTTGTATTGCCAATGTCATACAACGGCCAATAATCTATCGCCACCAAATAGGATAATACGATTCCAATAGATACCGCTTCAAATGCAGAAACGGACAAATATCCAAACGCCAACGCCCAACCAATAAGAAAAGCTTTTTGTGTACCGAATGCTTTGTAGGCATAGGCAACTTCCCCGCCGGTGACAGGCAAAAGGGAGATAGCCTCGGCATAACAAAGACCGATTGCGATCATCAATAATCCACCTAGAATGAAAGCCAAGGCCGTGCCAATCGGCCCTGCCTGTTCAAACATCACTTGTAGGCCTGTGATCCAACCCACACCAATCATCGATCCAAATGCAAGGGAAAAGAACCCTAGGCGCCCGATTCCTTTCTTTAGTTCGCGTCGATTTGCCATTGAAATAATTCAGCTCAGAAAAATGGTATATTGGAGAAGTGTTATTGCTGATAATCTAAAGCAATTTGATGCGTTCGTCTACTTTAAGCTTGCCTATGATCACTCGGGCTTCTGTTTGATTGTTCCGTCCGCAACATGATATTATAATCTAAAGCAACGGTATTTTATCAATCCACGAAATCGCAAAGTAATTCATGGATACTTCCAAGCAGTCCCCTGTTTCCCTCGTCGAGAAAATGAAGCCGATGGTGGTGCGTCGACAGTTTTTGCAGGCAATGGCGCTCACAACTACCGGATTGCATCTTAAGGGCATTCCGGTGGTTCATTCCGCCTCGATTGCGACCCCAATTCCCTTCGAGGAATATTCTAAATTTGACGCAGTGGCGCTCGCTAGATTAGTGCGGAGACGGAAAGTGTCTCCTGTGGAACTATTACGAACAGCTTTGCACCGTATCGACTCCGTCAACCCAAAATTGAATGCAATTATTGCTACGATGGCCGAACATGCCGAACGATGTATTTCTCAAGGATTACCGGCAGGTCCCTTGCGTGGCGTTCCGTTTCTGGTAAAGGACATCAGTTTTTCTATGCGAGGAATCGAGTCGTCGCTGGGATCCAAACTATTTCAAGGTCGAGTGGCAAACGCCGACAGTACTGCCATTTCTCGTTATCGCCGCGCAGGTTTGGTGCTGTTTGCTCGCACACAAGTTCCTGAGTTAGGCCTACTGCCAACTACAGAATCGACATTTGGAGGAATAACCCGTAATCCTTATGATTTGGAACGTACGGCGGGGGGGTCCTCTGGGGGTAGCGCCTGCGCCGTGGCGGCGGGCATCGCACCGATTGCGAGTGCCAGTGACGGTGGCGGGTCAATTCGTATTCCGGCTTCATGTTGCGGATTGTTTGGTTTAAAACCGACGCGGGCTAGAACCCCTATTGGGCCGAAAGGTTTTGAATCGTGGGGAGGGTTGGCGGTACTGCACGCAATAACGCGAAGCGTTCGAGACAGTGCAGCCTTGTTAGATATCGCCGCTGGTTCGGCCATGGGTGACAGTTACCACGCGCCACACCACGGCGGTAGATTCCAGCGAGAAATTGTGCGGCGACCCCGCCAACTACGGATTGCGATTGTGCAATCGATGCCGCCCGCGGAACGACTCGATCCTCAATGCCAACGCGCCGTTGTGAATGCCGGTGAACTTTGCGAATCGTTAGGCCATTTGGTTGAGGACAAAACAGTAGAATTTGCAAGTCGTTTTGACTTCGGACATCTTCGCGAAGCCCATGGAGTTACGGTGGTTGTCGCTGTAAGGCAACGTGTCAAAGAGCGTTTGGCGGAGTTGCAACGGGATCTACGTGACGATGATTTGGAGGCGGTGACCCGTTATTATTACGAGATGGCTAACGAATATACTGCGACACAGCTTAACGAGGCGCGATCTGCATTCCAACGAACCGCACGCCAAATGGCCAAGTTTCAAGAAAATTACGATTTAATCCTCACCCCAACGCTAGCGACACTCCCGGTAAAACATGGACAGATTACCATGACGCGGTCCCCTGAATCCGTCGTTCAGGGGTTACTAGAGTTTTGTCCGTGCTCGGCAATGGCGAATTGGACTGGACAGCCAGCTATGTCGGTACCATTGTATGAAACGGAGGAGCATCTTCCGGTGGGAGTGCAGTTTATGGGGCGATTTGGGGATGAAGCGACGCTTTTGCAGTTAGCCGCTCAGTTGGAACACGCGAAACCTTGGGCGCATAGAAGACCAACGTTATAAGCTATTGGAACGCCTTGCTGAGTGAATTAGTTGTTCTTCCACTCTTCGCCCAAGGGACCACCATCTCGGCGATCTCCTAGTCGATTATAAGTAACATAATCAATATTTTCGCTTAGAAATTGGACGCTACCATCCACAAATACAAACTGGGCGCCACCTTTGTGCTGTGATTTAAAAGCCTGACTTGTTGACCAGTTTTTAAAGAACGAACATCCAAAGGGATTTAAAGGATTGTTTGCTTTATTCCATGAAAATCCCGCATCTCCCAAACCAACAATAGGAAAATTGATCGGTCCTCCTGTCATCCCCCAACTCGCATTGCAATGTAACCAACCGTTAACATAATGGTCGGATTTGTGTGGTAGGACTTCACCCACCATGATCACTTGACTTTCCCCATCTGTCACATCACGCAATCGAGCGGCCCAAATGCCTCTCAGAAATACACCTGATGCACGAAAACTACGAGCGTCGCCTCCGTGATTTGCGGGGCCAGTTTGAAATAAATTGCCCGGATAATTCGGACATATGTTGTTCCACGAATTGGATCGTTGGGCGCCTAAAGAATATGCGTAACAGGTTATTGTGGCATCGATCTTGAAATTGGTTCGATGTACGTACGGATCAGTATTAGCCGACGGGCAAATAAGGGATGGCAGCAACATGGCGCGAACGGCCTTATTCCCATCATGATGAATCGCGTGATCAAGTTCGAATCTCGACCAACCGTTATAGCTATTTCCAAAAGGTGAGATGTTTCGGTTTTTGAGTCCCGACATCGAGAAGTTTAAACAACATATCATTGGATGCTGTTCAAGAAATGGCAATAGCTTTGCCCATGGACTGCCGTGGCTCGATGCAGTCCATGTATGGCCATTGTTTGATTGTCTGTTCCAAAAATAAACTCCCGAATGAGGCAACGCGTTAAAGGTATTGTGGTAGGTTCGCATTGCCAGACCGATCTGTTTCAGATTGTTGCTGCACGACATTTTGCGTGCTGCTTCGCGAGCCGCTGATACCGCTGGTAATAACAAAGCAACAAGCATACCAATGATTGCGATGACGACTAATAGTTCAACTAATGTGAATCCCGTATTCCGTGTATGGCGTCGCATAATTATCGCTCCAGTTTGAGACGGCTAACAATTTTAATCCCGAATCTACGCACTTCAAATAGTGACCAAATTGTAGGGAAGTGTCAATACAAAGATTTGAGGTAAACTATAGCTTAATGTTTATTCAATCCCTTCGTGTGTTAGCCAGACTGGTTGCGAGAACGCGCCGTTAGTTGCGATATCCCAGACTTCGATTCTAAGCCAACTTGCCTGCGATGCGTTAATATTAAAATTAAAGGTCTTTTTTCCGAAGAACTCCGTCGCTGACAAATCCATTTGCTGGCGTTTTATATTGCGACCATCTCCAGTAATTATCACCGCGTAGGCAAGTGGGAATGTCCATTGCAAATCCGCGTGGACTTCAACGGTTCCGTTTTTATGAACAGTCGCCAACTCACCAGACTTCCGTCCGTTTACGGTAAAGTCTGGAAGTAACACCTCCCCGGTGGTGACGAAAAACTGCCCACCTCTCAATGCATCCAAGACCGGTTGCCAACCATCCTCGAATCTTGGGATATTATCTAGACGAAGGTAGTTCACGTTCATGTGAGCGTAAAGTTCATGATCGGGTTCAATCTTAAAAACGTCGACTTCCCCGAGCACATACTTGGGATTCCCCCAGTTGGACATATCGTCCAATAAATCAAGTACCCGTGAACCTAGTCGGGGATCTGAAAGGTCGGCAGGCATGGCTTTCCATGCAGCGCCTAGAAATCGGTTGGACTGGAAAAACAACTCGTTTCGGTAATGATCTGGAAACCCAGTTGAACTTTTGATGCGTGCATGCGCCGTCCAAGCCAGACCACCTTCGACCTGCAACAATCGTAATACATCAGCCTTCCCGCCGACATGATATACGCGACCAAGTCGTGGGTGATCCGTGACAAAGGGCATTCCTTCGGGGCGGTTGAGAACCCAATTAACGGGATTTGGAAATAGGCTAATCCAGTGCCCACCAAAATGCACATTGGGTTCCTCGCCCGGTAATATCAGAAATTGTGAATTACTGAGACGCTGGCATTCCGCGTGCAGCAGATCTAAACGCTCGATACGTTGTTGCTGTGTCATTTTCGGAGTTTTACCTGAATGGAACTCGGCTAGGTGCACGATATCAACCCCTAGGTCACGTAGGGTTCGTACAAACCCCGGGTTTTTGAGTCTTTGCGGAATCCGGTATGCGCCGCCGGACGGCAGTTTACCTAATTGGTCATCATTGGATGGAGCATTGTTTTGCGCAGCGAGCACCTCGCGTGTATGTTCCACGTGATAATGACTTGAAAAGACAGTATGGCCAGCAAGTGGAGTAAATTGGTCGCTGCGAGTCAGTCGGGAAACGTCCTGCAGTGCTTGAATTGCTGACGCATCGCTGAAGTGCAGGAAAAGTCCCATCTCCTGCGTTGTGTTCGGTGGCGAGTTGATCCAGGGTACATATCGGTTGTCACCTTTCGGGTCATGTCGAATACCAAATCCAAATAGAGTCGGTTGTTTATCATAGTTTTGACCCATCCAGATGTTTTTGAGATTGTCCGAGAAGTCGAGAGGATAGAAGTATCGATGTGGCGGGGGAAATAATGATATAGAGCCAAATTCAAATTCTGCGCTGATTGCTCGGTTTTTGACTGCTAGATGTCGTGCTTGGGAGTTCTGGTTAGGCTTGTCAGCGGAGATAGATCCCGAAGAATCACTCCAAAACATTTTAGTTGGCAACAACTTTTGGCAAACAAGCCCGGAATCATATAAATAAGCGGTCTTGGCACGTTCGGTCGAAAGAATCGCTTCTTGCAGTACAAACGGGCTGTTAGCATAAAACGTCCACCGTAGTTGGCCATTAAACGGCCCCGCGGACACGTCGCCAATTGTCAATATTGCGCGGCGAGCGTTACTCGTCGCCAATACGCTTGTACGATCTAATATCGCACGATGTACTTTGTTTGGCTTGTTTTGCATCCGGTCAAAGAAGACTGTCCAGCCGTCACGTTTTTCGAGATCGCGGGTCCCAACTCGAATTAGCAGGACGGGGTCTAATCCTGAGGCTACCACACGCAAGGGTTGTGAGTTTGTCGCAACGGCGGCCGAGCTAATCAGCGGATGACTAGGCGATAGGTCAAAAATCAGCCGCGCACGTTTATCTGTTCCAAGTGGCCAAGTAACGTGGATCAATGAGCTGTGTTGTGAAATCTCAATACCACATTCGGTGTTGTAGCCCTTGAGGTCTAACTTAATACGCGGCTCGGTCGCCACCGCATACTGCATGCCGGTGAGGATCAGAATTAACGTAGGAAGGAATCTAATAGTTGGGGACATATCTGAAAACCATCTTGGTGTGTAGGATTCGCAAGTACCGCTTGCTTTGGAACAACAAACTTGCTGCGAATTATACACCAAGTGAAGCAGTAATCGATATGATTAATTCGTCACAGGGGCGTAAGTATGTTCGGTGGTTGTGTACCATGAAGATGATGTATAATGCCTGTGAAAAACACTTAATGAGATGAAACCGAAACTATGATTTCAAATATAAAGTTGTACGTACTGTGCATGGTTTTGTGCAGTCTAGTTACCTGTCAGATGGTAATTGCTGACGAACGGCCCAACGTCGTCATTATTTTTATCGATGACATGGGTTATGGAGATGTGGGGTTTAACGGCGCCACGGGTCCGCAGACTCCGAACCTTGATCAAATGGCAGCCGAGGGAATGCAGTTCGATCATTTCTATGTGGGCTGTGCGGTTTGTTCCGGATCACGGACTTCGTTGCTGACCGGATGTCACTACCAGCGACTCAGCATGCGAGCTGTTCTGTTTCCCAATAGCAATAATGGACTGCACCCTGATGAAGTGACGATTGCGGACATGCTGCTAGAAACAGGCTACAACACCGCTTGCGTCGGTAAGTGGCATCTCGGACATTTACCACCCTGTTTGCCGACTTATCAAGGATTCGAATCCTACTATGGAGTTCCCTATTCCAACGATATGTGGATCGATCCGGCCAATAAACTGGCCCAAGACATCGTCGTTCGCGAAGGTCTCACGCTCGAGGAGGTCAAAGCGGGTCATAAACAACGTAACCGTGTCCCGCTAATTCGTGGTGAAGAGGTGATTGAATATCCCGTGGACCAAAAGACGCTCACGAAGAGATATACCGAAGAGTCGATTCAATTTATTACAGAGCATAAAGACAAGCCGTTTTTCCTGTACCTGCCTCATACCATGGTCCACCTGCCGCTAGCAGTATCCAAAGAGTTTGAAAACCGAACTGGCAAATTGATATGGGATGCGATTGAGGAAGTTGATTGGTCCATCGGCGAAATTCTCTCGACGTTAAAGTCTCTTGGTATTGATAAGAAAACCTTGGTTTTGTTTACAAGCGACAACGGAGCAGCCGTCGGGTCGTCGTTGCCGTTGCGGGCAAAGAAAGGTAGCGTCTACGATGGTGGTATTCGCGAACCAACCGTAATGTGGTGGCCTGGGACCATCCCCGCCGGTAAAGTCTGCAGTGAAGTCGCAGGAACGATCGACATTATGCCGACCCTCGCGGAGTTATGTGATGGAAACCTACCTGATAAAAAGATCGACGGAAAAGATATCAGAGCCCTAATGGTCGGCAAGTCTGATGCGACCTCACCGCATGAGCAATATGTTTTAATGCACGGACCAGGTGCCGTGAGATCTGGGCCATGGAAGTTCTACCCTTGGAAAGAAAATAATAATGGTCGCAATGCCATTAAAGACCGAGTGGTTTCTGCTGATCCTGTTCAACTCTACCATGTAATCGACGATATCGGGGAGCGTAAAAACATCGCTGCCGACCATCCAGAAATAGTCGCGAAGCTACAAACCGCTTATGATGCCCATGTCTCGGACATAAGGGCCAACCAGCGTCCGACACAAGTCATGCAACGTCCAGTTGATGCGGTCGCGTCAGCCGGATTGCCGAACCGTAGCAGAGGCAAGCCGCCCAGGAATATTGATTGGTCAAAAGTGAAGATCGGCGATGCCTACGTGAGCAGTAATTCTCCCAACGTTACAAATCGTGCGTTCGCCATTTCCGCTTTAGTTGAAGGGGATGAATTGTCGGGGATCATTGCGGCTCAGGGTGGAGAAGTGGTTGGGTATTCGTTGTACTTAAAGGAGGCGGAGTGTGTATTTGCGGTGCGGTTGTCTAATCGTATAATTCACCGAGTTAGGACTCCCATTGCAAGTGGCAAATCTGCAATCACGGCAGGG
>Ga0315321_10000120_pt1 | contig 49317 bp, 53 predicted proteins | sample M180m21515metaG_FD_203464 | JGI IMG/M metagenome (GOLD analysis project Ga0315321, IMG submission 203464) | Ammonia-oxidizing marine archaeal communities from Monterey Bay, California, United States - M1 80m 21515 | ecosystem: Environmental > Aquatic > Marine > Intertidal zone | place: USA... | reverse complement strand
AACAGGATTTAGAGTGTAGTTGTGAGTAAGCCGACAGGATTTAGAGTGTAGTTATGGGTAAGCCAACAGGATTTAAGGAATTCGATAGGGAAGTAGCACCCTATCGCGACGCAGCGGAGCGATTGGTTGATTTCAAGGAAATCTATACCGACCACAACCAGGAGCACCTGCAGACCCAGGGCTCACGGTGTATGGACTGCGGCGTACCCTTCTGCCAGTCTGGTAATGGCTGTCCAATTCACAACCTGATTCCCGAATGGAACGACCTCGTTTACAAAGGTCGCTGGCGCGATGCGCTGGACCGACTACACAAGACCAACAACTTCCCCGAATTTACCGGCAGAGTTTGTCCTGCCCCCTGCGAGGGCGCCTGCGTTCTGGGTATCACCAACCCACCGGTAACCATCAAGAACGTGGAATCGGCTATTATCGACAGAGGCTTCGCCGAGGGCTGGGTTGTCGCAAACCCGCCCTCTATCAGAACTGGGAAAAAAGTGGCCGTCATAGGCTCCGGTCCGTGTGGGCTATCAGCCGCGGCGCAACTGAACACCGCAGGCCACCAGGTAACAGTTTACGAACGTGCCGACCGACTGGGCGGGCTGTTGATGTACGGTATCCCCAACATGAAGCTTGAAAAGTCAGATATCGAACGACGAATTCAGCTCATGCGCGACGAAGGTATCGAATTCATCGTCGGTGCAGACGTCGGTAACAATGTCGACGTTAAAGAACTCGTTGACGGCAATGACGCTGTACTTCTCGCAACTGGTGCAACTCTCGCCAGAGACCTGCCAATTCCAGGACGCGAGGCGGAAGGCGTTCACCTCGCCATGGATTTCCTGACTGCAAACACCAAGAGCCTGCTGGATTCGAACCTGGAAGACGGTAACTACATTTCCGCCAAAGACAAAAACGTTATCGTGATCGGCGGCGGGGATACAGGAACAGATTGTATTGGTACTTCGCTACGGCACGGTTGCAAGTCACTGATTAACTTCGAGTTGCTGCCGCGCCCTCCGGAAGAGCGTGCGGCGAACAATCCATGGCCGCTGTGGCCAAAAATCTATCGGGTGGATTACGGTCACGCAGAAGCTGCACAGAAGTTCGGTGACGACCCTCGTGTCTACTCGATTATGAGTAAAGAGTTTCTTCAGGATGGAAATGGCAAACTCATCGGTATCGTCACCGTCAATGTTGATGATCAGCTAAAAGAGATTCCAGGCACTGAGAAAACCTGGGAAGCGGACCTCATTATGTTATCAATGGGGTTTCTCCAGCCAGAACACTACATTAACGAGGCTCTGGGCATGGAGACAGACGAGCGCGGTAACTTCCGGGCGACTAAAGACGATTTCAAAACTTCTGTACCAAAAGTCTACGCTGCAGCGGACTGCCGACGAGGACAGGATCTTGTCGTCAGAGCTATTAATGAAGGTCGTGAAGCAGCCAGAGAGATCGACAAAGAGCTCATGGGTTCTTCCCAGTTACCCTGATTATATTACTCGCAGAGTCGTAACCCTGCCTCGAGTGTCTCCCTGAGCACACTCACCGGCACTTCCTGAACGATCGCTGTCTTTCCGATACCACCGTCGATCAATACGAATCTCAAACCTTCATCCGTTGCTTTTTTATCCTTAGCCATAAAGGCCAACATCGCGTCTGCAGACACGTCTGAGGGCCCTGCAACCGGCAGTCCGGCTCTTTCCACCAACGTTTTTATTCTTTGACTATCATCAATAGAACACCGACCCAGCCTGGCTGAAAGGTCAGCGGCCATCACCATTCCGGCGCCTACCGCCTCACCATGCAACCACTGCCCGTAACCCATCCCGGTTTCGATGGCATGGGCAAAGGTATGGCCAAAGTTTAACAGCGCCCGTTGCCCCGACTCTCTTTCATCTCGTGCAACAACCCCTGCCTTAATTTCACAACTGCCCTTAATGGCTCTAATCAGTGCCGACTCGTTCTTTTGTCGCAATTGACCGATGTCTTTCTCCACCATATCAAAGTATTCGGAATCCGCGAGCACGCCATGTTTGATCACCTCTGCCAGCCCAGCAGACAACTCCCTTTCGGGCAATGTCTGCAGTGTATTGGTATCGACATAGACCCTCTTTGGCTGGTAGAAAGCCCCAATCATGTTCTTACCAAGCTCATGATTAACGGCCGTTTTTCCTCCTACCGAAGAATCCACCTGCGATAACAAGGTAGTTGGTACCTGCACAAAAGGAACACCACGCTGGTAAGAGGCTGCCGCGTAACCCGCAGTATCACCCACGACGCCTCCACCCAGTGCAACGATAGTCGTTGACCGGTTGTGACCCTTGGCGAGCAGATCTCCAATGATTGACTCTAGTGTTTGCAATGTTTTGAATTGCTCGCCATCAGGCATCAGGTGCACATCGGTGTCAATTCCTTCGAGCTGGCGCAGGACACTATCCAGGTAGTGGTCCGCAACCACCTGATTAGACACGACAAACACCCGCCTACCCAGAATCTTTTCCCGAAGCAAGTTACCGGCTCGCAGCAACCCCGACCCAATACAGATGTCGTAAGAATGCTCTCCAAGATCAACGCGAATCTTTTCCATTAGTCTTGTGTTAATCCTTCTCTTTTCAGGCTTTCCAAAATCTGCGATACGGCTTTCCTGCTGCTGTTGTCGCCAACGAATACGCGAATATCTGACACCTCGCGATATAAAGGATCACGGTCCTTCTTGATTTTTTCCAGGATCACTCGTGGGTTACCGTTCTGGAGTAGAGGACGTTTTTTATCGTTGGCTGTACGTTTCACCAGCAGGTCCACCGCTGTGTCAAGGTGAACAACAATACCCCGCTCTTTAAGGTAACCACGATTTTCATCTTTAAGGACTGCACCACCGCCAGTTGCGACCAGAACTCTATCTTCCTGGGTTAGTTCATCAAGCATGTGTGACTCGCGTATCCGAAAACCTAATTCTCCCTCTACATCAAAGATCCAGGCAATATTAGCACCCGCACGATGTTCAATTTCCTGGTCACAATCAACGAATCGCAAGCCCAATTCATTAGCGAGCATTTTGCCAATAGTCGTCTTGCCAACACCCATTGGACCGACTAGAAAAAGTCGCCGGGGTCTGGAAACGTGAATACGCATAAAATTAAACTAGGGGTGACGACATCATCCCCACAACTTATCTGGACGTTAGTGCATCACGAATCAGACGAGGCGTAATGAATATAAGGAGTTCCTGTTTGTCATCCTGCTTAGTCTTGTTTCTGAAAAGACTTCCTAGCCAAGGCAGGTCACCAAGGATCGGTGTCTTCTCCACACTTTCTGACACAACTGTCTGGAAAACACCGCCAAGCACAATGGTCTCACCGTTGTTAACCAGTACCTGGGTCTTAATCCTGTTGGTCTTAATACTCGGTATGCCAGAAAACACAGCTCCAATTGAATCCTGGCTTACCTCTAAATCCATGATAATCCTGTCATCAGGCGTGATTCTTGGCGTCACCGTAAGGCCCAGTACCGCATCGATAAACTGAGTGGCGGTAGCGCCACTGGAGGACGCTTCCTGATAAGGAATCTGGTCACCCGATTCAATTGTCGCCTCTTGTTTGTCGGAGGTGATGACTTTGGGACGGGCAATGACTTCACCACGACCTTCGGTTTCCAGCGCACTAAGCTCCATATCAAGCAGATAGTCTTCGCCAATAATCCCAAATGCGAAACTTGACGCATTTCCAGGTGCAGGCAGATCTACAATCAGGTTATCTTCCGGTGTGTAGGTAAGCCCTCCTCCCTCGGTGATGGAATCACGAATCTCACCCACTGTGGTCAACGAGCCACCAAACTGGGTATTGATATTGCCATTATCGTAACTACCGTAACCCAACGTACCCCAACGGACACCAAGAGATTCGCCAAAGCTCGAAGTAGCAGTAACAATACGCGCCTCGATAAGAACCTGGCGCACTGGTACATCAAGCTTATCCAGTACATCACGGAACTTATTAATCCGATTAATAGTTTCAGTAATAATAATTGCGTTGGTCCTCTCATCTACAATGACCGAACCACGTGCTGAAACAACACCTTCCCCGCCACTTTCTCCGGCGCCCTGGAACAGGCTGAAGATTTCTGCAGCGCTCGCGTACTTCACTTCAATAAATTCTGTTCTTAACGGTGCCAGCTCAGATATCTGTTGTCTGGACTCCAGCTCCATCTGTTCTCTGGCAGCCAACTCTGCTGCCGGCGCGATCATCAAAACATTACCGACTAGCCTCTTGTCCAGACCTTTGGTCTTCATAATGATCTCAAGCGCCTGGTCCCATGGAACGTTCTTCAATCGAAGCGTAATTCGACCGGACACTGTATCACTTGCCACGAGATTCAAATCCGTAAAGTCTGCGATCAACTGAAGAACTGAACGGATCTCAATGTCCTGAAAATTCAAGGACAGTTTTTCTCCCTTGAAACGGAATGCCTGGCTGGAAGAATCAAGATCCGCAGCGGACATTGGCTTAACTTCAAGGGTGAAAACATTGTCGGCTTGATAAGCCAGGTAGTCAAAATCTCCTGACGGCTCAATGATCATCAGGGTATTGCCATTTTCCGGCATCGAATCAACCGTTATCACCGGAGTGGCAAAGTCAGTCACGTCCAACCGGCGCTGAAGCCTTTCTGGGATAATCGTGTTGACAAACTCCACTTTGATCTTGCCACCTTCACTGGTCACATCAACGCCAATACCAACATCAGACAAACGCACGATAACGCGTCCTTCGCCTGCCTCCCCTCGTCTGAAATCAATTTCCTGAACGACCGGAAAGGCATCTCCATACGAATCTTCCTGGGTAGCTAAAACCTGCGGCTGATCGCTGCTGACAAGCGCCGAATCGTTTTCACCAACCAGGACATACAATGAATTACCGAGTACCCGGGCGCTATAAGCAACCAGCTCACTCATGGAAACGATTACTCGCGTTCGGTCTCCTGCCTCAACCACCGTAACGCTTCTGGCATTACCTGAACCTAAGGTGTGATGTTTGGCAGCAAGCCCGCTCGTCACTCCGCTTAAATCCAGCGCAATACGAGCCGGTTGCTCGATGGTATAACCGGTAGGTGAGGGAGGCATTTCATCGAATGTCATTCTTATTTCTGTCTTGTCACCGGGCAGCGACGAGAACTCGATATTTTCCATCGTCACACCAAAAGCGGTGGTCGAAACCACCACCAGCAGAGTAGCGAGTAGTGATCGGGTGATCTGTGACGACTTCGATAACCCCGATACGACCGATAAGTTTATTCTCATTGTTTTCACCATTTGTGCACTGGTCATGTCAATGCCACCCATAAATTCCGATTACTGAAGACCCCTGAGTTCAACTACTCGCGGTCTTCTAAGCCACCCACCCCCACCATCACTCACTATTTCTGTGATCTCGACTCGTGAGTCTTTAATGCTTTCTATCTGCCCCCACTTGTCTCCCATGTAGTCGCCGACCTGTACCCGGTGCACTCCACCCTGGGAATCTTCGATCAGTGCGAAGGTTGAGTCGTTTTGCTGCAAGGTGCCTACCATCGCCAGCGATGCTAGCTGAAATCGTTCCAAATATTCTTTCACGTGATTTTGCGGAGGCTTCACGCCGATGTTCTTTTTCTGTTCTGAAGTTTTTTGAGCCACTACGACAGGAGGTTCAAATGGGCTCCGTTGATTTGCAGCGCCGTACGTAAACGTTGTGTATGATTCAAACTCCGGCAGTGGCGCAATCGCCCCCCTTGGCTTACTCTCAACCTCCTGCATAAAACCTCTAAGATCCGAAAACTCATCTCCACCCGAGCATCCTGCCAGCAACAGCGTTGCTAGCAGCAATCCAAACAACCTGATTATTCTCGACATAGTCTGCATCACTTTGCTGCCATTAGCTCCGCTCATCGTTGTAGCGATAAGTTCGCGCCAGTATTGACATGGTGAGATAACTACCCGTTGTGTCGGAACCCGTCGCCCGGCCAGCCGGCCTGATTGTAAAATCATGTAACGTCACGATCCGAGACAGATCGGCCACATCACTCACAAAAGCCGCAAGACTGTGGTAGCTTCCTGACACAATAATCGCGATCGGCTTCTCAATGTAAAATTCGTGTTTTGACTCTGGTTGAAGATCAATACTGGTGAACACCAACCCGTTCTTTAGCCCAACCAGGGTAATATCCTCGAGTAGCGCGGGGATTTCCGTATCGGAGGGTAATTGCCTTAAAATCGCTTCAAAAGACTCTTCCATCTCTTTTTGTTGCGCCCGATAATCATCCAGATGGACGGCCTGGAAAAATTTCTCCTCGTAATCCTCTTTGAGCACTCCCTCTGCAGCTGTAACTCCACCTAGCTCCTGTTGAAGGTTGGTCACATGAAGGGCATAGCCAAGGCCAAGGGCTCCAACGAAACAGATTACCCATATGATGATTTTAACCGCCAACGGCCAGGAGCCGACGTTATTAATGTCGTTAAGCTGATCGAGATCAAAGCTCTGCAGGCTTTCCAGAAGGTCTTCCATAGCCATAGCCATTTCTATTCCTCCTCGTTCTTCTTCGGCGTTGTTTGCGCAACCGTCAGGTTAAACTGACTTGCTTGCGGGCCGAACTTGGGATTAGCGTTGATCGCTGTGACATTTGGCTTCTCAAACCAAGCCGACTCAGTGAAGTTTCGGAGTTGATTTGAAATTCTATTGTTAGACTCGGCAACACCTTGAATTGACAGGTTTTGACCCTGCACAGCCAATGATAAAAAAAAGACCCTCGGAGACAATTGGCGCGCGAGCTCATCAAAAACTCTGACAATAATGGGTCGGTTACCCTGCAGTTCCTGAATCACCTTCATTCGGGAAAGCAGCTCATTTCGTTTCTGCTGAAGCAACTTGATTTCATCAATTCGCTCCTCCAGGACCTGGATCTCTACTTGCAGGAAAGCGTTACGCGAGGTCTGGTAATCAATTGCTCGATTGTAATAACGGTCAACGCCCCCCACCAGTGCGCCGGCAAGGATCAATATTGCAATCAAAATTTTGAGGAACTCATTTTTCTTTTCCTCTCTTACCTCTTCCCTCCATGGAAGTAAGTTAATTTTTATATCAGTAATCATTATTCGGCTCTCATCCCGGACGCACGTCGAAACTACGCAATGCCAACCCGCAAGCGATCATCATCGCCGGGGCATCTTTGTGCAGGTTGACCTCGTTCACACGAGACGACATCGACATATTGACGAATGGGTTAGCAATGGTCGTCGGCGTGCCCAGCTTCGCCGCGACCATTTCGGACAGGCCGTCAATTGAGGATGTGCCACCAGCAAGAATAATATGATCAACATCATCGTACGCGCTTGATGAATAAAAGAACTGCAGAGAACGGGTAACTTGTTGCACCACGGCTTCTTTAAATGGCTGTAATACTTCGGTTTCATAATCGTCTGGCAACCCACCCTGCTTCTTTGCAAGGCCTGCTTCCTCGACTGAAAGGGAATATCGGCGCTGAATTTCTTCCGTCAGCTGTTTGCCACCAAACAACTGCTCCCGAGTATAAGGTGCTCCACTGCCCGTCAACACGGAGAGCGTCGTCATCGTTGCGCCGATATCGATAATGGCGACGATCTTGTCTCCTTCGTCATCTTCATCACTCGAAAACTGGCCTCGGACCAGATCAAAGGCCCGCTGCATGCAATGGGCTTCAATATCTACAACCTTTGCCCTCAAACCGCCAAGCTCGAGGGCCGCTTCACGCATCTCAACATTTTCCCGCCGACATGCTGCGATGAGCACTTCGACCTGCTCATCACTTCTTGGGGAAAGACCCTGAACTTCAAAATCCAGCGCAACTTCTTCAAGGGGATAGGGAATATACTGGTCAGCTTCCAGTTGCAGCTGACTCTCCATTTCGTCTTCGCTGAGTGTAGCTGTCATTTCGATGGTCTTGGTAATGACTGCTGAACCAGCCACGGCTACTGCCGCCAGTTTCACTTTTGTCTTGGAGCGTTCGACCAGACGCTCGATTGCTTCACCCACACCTTCGACGTCGCTGATATTCTTTTCCACTACAGCGTTTTCAGGCAAGGGCTCCACGCCATAGCTTTCAACTTGGTATCCACCGCTCGATTTACTCAGTTCCAACAGCTTGACCGAGGTAGAGCTGATATCAAGCCCCAATATACTGGTGGGTCCTTTATTTAGAAATGCGAACACACTAAATTCCTATTTACCTATTTACCTATATGCCCTATTTACCTATATGCCTATATGCCTATTTACCCAATTTACCTAATTTCCTATGAAGTACGAGCACTTACAGCAACTTTATGCAGAATCACATTAAATAACAGGTTTAATCTTAGCGCAAACCATTTAAACGAAAAAAATGACGTAAAACGTTCAATTTTCGACCATTTCCTGATCCCCGGAAAGCCTGGTCGACGCTTCCTGCTGCTGACATACAAGATAAAAATGTGGCGAATAGTGTAATGCTTTTTACCAATTTCGCATGACTGACCTTTCCACCTATAATGGGGCCGCTTTAAGGCTCACTCGTTACGCGCTGTCCCTGATGAAAAAAATATTCAACCTCACTTACTGGTTTCTGATTGGACTCGGGAGCGCAGCTTTACTGGTTCTAACCGCTGCTTTCCTGTATCTGAACCCCCAGATACCCGACACGAGGAGCTTCAGTGAGGTCGCACTAAAAGCACCGCTTCGAATCTACTCTGACGATGGATTGCTGATTCAGGAATTCGGCGAGCGGCTGACACCAGTGACGTTTGAAGAAATCCCACCCTTATTTATCAAGGCCCTGCTGGACACAGAGGACAAACGCTTTTTTGAACACAGCGGCATTGACGTGGTGACGCTGGTTAACGCCACCTGGCAACTGGTTCGCAACCGAGGCCGGATAAGAACCGGGGCCTCGACTATTACCATGCAGCTGGTAAAGAACATATCTGGGGACATAGAGGTCAGATTTCTTAGGAAATTCAAGGAGATGCTCCTTGCTATCAAGATTGAGAGAGAGCTTTCCAAGGAACAAATACTGACGTTATATCTCAACATTATTCCTTTTGGAAAACATGCCTTCGGCATCCAGGCCGCTGCGAACACCTATTATGGGAAAGATGTTGACCAACTGAGTCTCGCGCAACTGGCGATGCTCGCAGGAATTCCGCAGGCGCCCGAAGCGGGAAATCCGATAAACGGTCCACGTCGCTCAATTACGCGCCGCAACCTCGTACTGCTCCGAATGCTGGAACAGGGCTCGATCAGCCAGGCGCAGTACGACGAGGCTTTTCACTCGCCTATCACTGCCCAGGTGTACGTTCGGAATGTAGAACTTCCCGCACTTTACGCCGCAGAAATGGTTCGTAAGCACTTACTGCAGCAATACGGCCGCGAGGCTTACAACCAGGGGATGATTGCCCATACGACCCTCTCCTCTCAAATGCAGCTGTCCGCAGAGGATGCAATAAGCAACAAGTTACTCGAGTACGACCGAAGACACGGTTATCGAGGACCGGAATATCGAAGAATCCAGGGAACAGACGAGTACCTTGCCGCGCCTGAGTATGGCTATCCTGAGAATTGGTCCAAGACGCTGTCCGCAATGGCGGTCTTTGGTGGCCAGCACCCTGGCATCGTTACAAGAGTTAGCGAAACGGAAATCAGTGTTCTGACCCAGGATCTTGAGGAGGTCAGCATTGACTGGGATGGACTCAAGTGGGCAAGACCTTACATTGACGCAGATCGACGGGCGCCTCGCCCCAAAACCGCTGCCGAAATAGTGGCTCCGGGTGACGTCATTCGTTATGAAATTTCAGATGACGGAACAGTCCGGCTCGGACAACACCCTAATATTCAAGGTGCCATCGTCGCGCTCGATCCTTACGACGGCGCCATCAAAGCGATCGTCGGTGGTTTTGATTTCGATGCAAAACAGTTCAACCACGCGACCCAGGCCCGACGTCAGCCCGGGTCCAATTTCAAACCCTTTTACTATGCGGGGGCCATCGAAAACGGCCTCACCGCTGCCTCTATTTATAACGATGCCCCCTTGGTCTTACCCGGGGAAGAGCTCGAAAAGACTTATCGACCCAAAAATTCCGGCGATGTCTTTCATGGCAACATCCGTTTGCGCGAAGCATTGTATCGGTCCATCAACCTTGTCTCCATTCGGGTGATCCTGGACTATGGGCCCCAAAATGCGATCGATTATGTTTCCCGGTTCGGGTTCGACACATCAAACTTCCCCCGAGATCTCCAGCTTGCTTTTGGCGGGGGGACCATTGCGCTGACCCCACTGGAGGTCGTGACCGGATACGCAGCGTTCGCCAATGGTGGCTTTAAAGTGACGCCCTACCTGATTCGCGAACTGGACTCTATCAACAGGGACACCCTCTTCCAGGCCAACCCTGAAGTCGCCTGTACTGAAAACTGCCTGGGCCTGAACCAGGCCAAAAGAATTATCGAACCACGAGTCGCCCACATCATGAACACCATGCTCTCAGACGCCATCAGGCGGGGCACAGGCACAAAAGCAATGCGCGCCCTGAAGCGAGGAGATCTCCGCGGGAAAACGGGAACAACCAACGATGCGGACATCTGGTTTTCAGGATTTACCCCAGATCTGGTCGCGACATCATGGGCCGGATTCAGCGACAACAGTCCTGTGGGTAACCGGGAATGGGGATCAACGATCCCCATTGAGACATGGATTGAGTTCATGCGGGAAGCACTACCCCCTGAACCTGAGTCCTCGCAACTCGCCAGACCCGATGGCATGGTCTCAGTGAAAATTGATCCTGCGACAGGCCTCAGGACGTATCCCACCGACCCCAAGGGCATCTTCGAGATCTTCAGGGAAGAAAGGGTGCCGCCGGCACTTGAGATCAGGAATCATTCAGAGGATTCCAGTATCACACAGGATATTTTCTGATTTTTGTTCGTGCCGGCCTCGCGATCTCTAGCGGGCATTAGTCCAGATGTCAGAATCTCGCGGATGGTGCCCGCGCAGCAGGCGCTCGCGAGTTACCTATACCGAAGCATCTCCGCGAGGCACTGATTCACGTCGAAAGGAACGGTGGGCCTACCAACAACCTGGTTCGAGCGAAGCGCCAGCAGCACGGGTACTGCCCATCCGCACTATGATCTGGCCCACGGCTCGCGAGACACTTGGGGCACCAAAACCAAAATAAAAAGCAACCATAAAAAAAGGCGCCTTAAGCGCCTTTTTTCTATATCGACAGCAGCTATTTCCCTCTACTGAAACGCTTGTTAAAGCGATCAATTCGGCCAGCTGAATCAATAACTTTCTGCTTACCTGTGTAGAACGGGTGACAATTTGAGCAGACTTCCAAGTGAATATCTTCACAGGTAGTCGACCGGGTTTTAATCACATTGCCGCAGCTGCAGGTCGCAGTAATTTCTTCGTATTTTGGATGGATTTCGGCTTTCATCTCGAGCAGCCCTGCTATTTAAAGGTGGCGAATGATACCAGAACCCTATCGAATGACAAGGATTGGGTAGACTGAATTATCTATGGGCTACAGCATGCCCCACAAGTGGCATAATGCGATTTTACTCCTGCGCGTTAACAATGCCAGATTCAACAATTTTTGTTGCAGTTGCTATCCCCACGCCATTACGCAATCTGTTCCATTACAGCCTGCCGGCAAATGAGAGGGTCGGTATTGGTTCGCGCGTACGAGTACCTTTTGGATCGAGGAAGTTGATTGGCGTTGTCATTGAGGTGGGCAGCCAGCCTGATATCGATATTGCAAAGGTGAAACCTGTCCTTGAGGTGTTAGGCGCCGGAGGAAACCTAACTGAGCCAATTCTCAGGTTATGCCGCTGGGCATCTGATTATTATCACCACCCAATTGGAGAAGTCCTGGCGACCGCGCTTCCCTCCCTCCTTCGAAAAGGTGCAGACCCGCAGGGCCCCAGCCAACTGTTGACCCTAACACCCGCAGGAAGCCTGATTGATCAACAATCTCTGAAGCGAGCACATGCGCAACGGAAACTACTGGGTGTATTGCAGCAATCCGGGCGCACAAGAGAAGAACTCAGCGGCATGGATATCTCAAGCCAAACAATTCGCTCGATCCAAAAAAAGGACTGGGCACAATGGCACGCGGAAGTTCCGGCACCCCTTGACCCTTTCTCTTGTGGCTCGGTTAACCACTCTGGAATCACGGTCACAGAGGAACAGGCTACGGCGATAAACGCCGTCCAAAACCGCCCCAACGGCAAACCCTTCCTTCTGTACGGCGTGACCGGCAGCGGAAAAACAGAAGTCTATTTGAGAGTTATAGAACCGCTGTTGAAGGCAGGCAAACAGGTGCTGATCCTGGTACCAGAAATAGGCTTGACGCCCCAGACTATTTCAAGATTCCAGGACAGGTTCGATGTCCCAATCACGATTCTCCACTCGTCGCTCACAGACAAACAAAGAGCTCTCGGCTGGCTCCAGGCCAGAGAGGGGTCAGCAGGTATCATCCTGGGTACCCGATCCGCCATTTACACGCCACTCAAGTTTCCGGGAGCTATCATTGTTGACGAGGAACATGACGCTTCATACAAGCAACAGGATGGGTTTCGATATTCAGCACGCGACCTCGCGGTTCTGCGCGCCAGATTCGAAGGCTTGCCTATCATTCTGGGTTCAGCAACGCCTTCGCTAGAGAGTTTGCATAATGCCGATAGCGGTAAATATCACCTACTGAAACTTGCGACGCGCCCCCCCGGAATCGAACCGGAACGCTACGAGCTCCTCGATACTCGCCACCTGGAGCAGAAAGATGGACTTACCCGGGCATTGCGCCACCGGATTGGTGAGCGACTCGCAAATAGAGAGCAAGCCCTGATCTTCATTAACCGGCGTGGCTTCGCGCCGGTCATGATCTGCAACGATTGCAGCTGGATCGCTCACTGCAGCCGGTGCGATGCAAAACTGACGTACCACCTGAATAGCAATACGCTGGTTTGTCATCATTGCGGCACCATTAGCCACAACATCAGTCGTTGCCAATCCTGTCGTAGCAGCCAGCTCTCTGCTCTTGGCCTGGGCACCCAGCGAATCGAACAGACACTGACCGCAATGTTCCCTGAAGTTCCTGTGCTGCGCATCGACAGGGACTCCACCCGACGCAAAGGATCGATGGAATCGTTCATTTCAGAGATCAACACTGGCGAATCAGCCATCCTCGTAGGCACTCAGCTCCTCGCAAAAGGACACCATTTCCCCAACGTAACACTGGTGGCAATGTTAGACATCGACTCTGGGTTCTACTCATCAGATTTCAGGGCAACGGAAAGACTGGGCCAGATTATCCTGCAAGTAGGCGGGCGTTCGGGGCGAGCAGATAAACCCGGCACCGTCAGTATCCAGACGGCTTTTGCCACACATCCCTTGATGCAAACACTCGTTCAGGATGGTTATTTCCAATTCGCGACTGGCCTGCTCCAGGAACGAAAGGAAGCTGGCCTACCACCTTTTACGTTCCATGCCATCATCAGGGCAGAGGCTAACTCATCAACTACCGCCAGATCGTTTCTTGAATCGATCATCGCAAAAGTACAGGTACGCAACACAGTAAACCTGTTGGGACCAATACCCGCTCTCATGGAGAAAAAAGCTGGCCGTTATCGGCAGCTGCTCATAGTAACCTCAACACATCGGTCAGATCTGCACCGGGAGGTCCGCCGCATCATTCAGACCACAGAAGCCTTGCCCGACTCAAAAAAGGTGCGCTGGTCTGTCGACGTAGATCCAACAGACATGTTTTAACGCACGACCGAAGTCAACACAGCCTTCCAATCAACAAATCGCTCTAGATACTTTTTAGCGGTTTCCCTACAATCTCCCTGCAACTTCTCTACACGAATCTTAATGACTCAGGACTTCGCGAAAAAACGCTCCCCCAAGGAATCGACCCGCGACTCGTCATCCGGCGCGGCACGAGTGCGAACCTTCTCTTTGGCGACATTCGTGACAGGATTCCTGGTCGGCTCTTTCATTACTTTCCTGATTGCCCTCTTTTACCTGAAACCCTCTGATGTCATCCTGACAATCGATGACGCAAAACCCAGGGCCGAACCACAAGCCATAGATGACAGCATGCAGTGGGATTTCTACGAAATTTTCCCGAAGTCGGTCGTCCCGGTCGTCGAGGAATACACCGAAACTGGTGAAAAGGTGATTGTTGATAACGCTAGGTGGATATTACAGGCAGGATCATTCAAGAAAGCCATCGATGCTGATGAGCGCAGAGCTACCCTGATACTCATGGGTTTGGATGTCAGCATCCGGGAAGTGAAGGTGGATGGTGCCAATTGGCACAGAATCATCGTCGGCCCATTCGATTCCGAACTGGAGCGCAATAGAGCACAGAACAAGCTAGCTCAGGCTGAGATAACTTCTATTCCGATGAGGATTCCAGCCGCCTGAAACTGCAAATAGTGACTTGAAAATTACCGGATTACACCCCATCTCTCTTTTAACGCAATCCAATGCCCCAAAATTCCAGACACGAGACCAAACCCATTGAATCAATTCGAAGGCACAACCATTCTTTCTGTTCGCAAAGGCAACTCCGTTGTCGTCGGCGGCGACGGCCAGGTGACCATGGGCGAAACCGTCATGAAAGCCAACGCGAGGAAAGTCAGACGACTCTATAAAGACAATGTCATTGCCGGTTTTGCCGGAGGTACCGCAGACGGTTTCACACTAGTAGAGCGCTTTGAAGGAAAGCTGGAAAAACACCAGGGAAACCTGGTGCTGGCCGCAGTGGAGCTAGCCAAAGACTGGCGAACCGACCGCGCCCTTCGTCGTCTCGAGGCCTTGCTTGTGGTCGCCGACAACGAAAACTCATTATTGATAACCGGCAATGGCGACGTCGTCGAACCTAACGATGGTATCATGGCGATCGGGTCGGGCGGCCAGTACGCCAAGTCAGCCGCCCTCGCATTACTGGGCAACACAGAACTCAGTGCCAGAGAGATAGTCGAGAAGAGCCTCTCCATAGCGGGTGATATTTGCATCTATACAAACCAAGAACAAACGATCGAAGAGATCACCTTCTAAAGGAAACACATGTCCAACATGACCCCAAGGGAGATCGTCCACGATCTCGACAAACACATTATCGGACAGCATGACGCTAAACGGGCAGTCGCCATTGCACTCAGAAACCGCTGGAGACGAATGCAATTACGTGAAGAGCTTCGAACGGAGATATCTCCTAAAAACATCCTAATGATCGGCCCGACAGGCGTTGGTAAAACTGAAATCGCACGTCGACTAGCCAAACTTGCCGGGGCACCCTTCATCAAGGTAGAGGCAACCAAGTTCACGGAGGTCGGGTATGTCGGTCGCGACGTGGAATCAATTATCCGGGATCTGGCTGAAGCCGCCGTCAAAATGCTACGCGACGAACAAATAAAGCAAGCAGAACCGCGGGCATTCGAAGCCGCAGAAGACCGGGTACTTGAGGCTTTGTTGCCATCGGCACGGGACGCTGATTCAGATGAGAACTCATCTACCCGCCAGTTATTTCGTAAAAAATTGAGAGAAGGGGAACTGGACGACAAGGAAATCGAAATGGAAGTCCAGGCCACAGCCATTGGCGTTGAAATTATGGCGCCACCTGGCATGGAAGAAATGACCAGCCAGCTGCAAAACATGTTCTCGTCCATGGCTCCAGGAAAAAACAAGTCAAAAAAGATGACCGTAAAAGACGCTATGCGCCGCGTCACCGACGAGGAGGCCGCTAAGCTTATAAACGAAGACGAGCTTCGAAGTACCGCGGTTGAAGCCGTAGAGCAGACTGGTATCGTTTTCATTGACGAAATGGACAAGATCGCGAAACGGGCAGACCACGGAGGCGCCGATGTCTCGCGCGAAGGCGTGCAAAGAGACCTTCTGCCCATGATAGAAGGCAGTAACGTGTCCACAAAGTACGGCATGATCCGTACAGATCACATTCTGTTTATTGCTTCAGGTGCATTCCATCTCTCCAAGCCTTCGGACCTTATTCCGGAACTGCAGGGACGGCTACCCATCAGGGTAGAGCTTTCTGCACTCAGCATCGAGGATTTCGAGAAAATTTTGACCGAACCGGACGCCTCACTTGTCGAACAGTACCAGGCGCTGATGCAAACAGAGGGCCTGAACATCATCTTCGCTAAACCAGCGGTGCACAGAATCGCCGAAATCGCCTGGCAGGTTAACGAACAAACGGAAAACATTGGCGCGAGAAGGCTTCACACGGTCATGGAACGGCTTCTGGAAAAGTTATCCTTTGACGCCACAGATATCGCAGCAAAGGAAGCAGGTGACATCACCATTGATGAAACCTACGTAAACGAACATCTGCAGAACCTCGCCAACGATTCAGACCTTTCCCGGTTTATACTCTGACTATGAATGATCAACTATGACTCAGCTACCGCGGCTCACTCTTTTTAAGGCTGTTCAAGATGACAAACTCAAACCCACCCGCTGAAGTTAACGTACATAAAAAGTCAGCCACCCTAGAATTGGTTTACCACAATGGTGACTCTCACCTGCTGTCAGCAGAGTATCTGAGGGTCTTTTCGCCTTCGGCCGAAGTACAGGGTCACGGCCCCGGGCAGGAGGTCCTCCAGCATGGTAAGAAGGAGGTACAGTTCCTCGATATCCAACCCCAGGGACACTACGCCATAAAAATCACCTTCTCAGATGGCCACGATTCCGGCATCTTCAGCTGGGAATACCTGTTCCAGCTGGGAGAGGATCACCCGAAAAACTGGCCGCAGTATCTGGCTAAACTGGGCGCCGCCGGTAAATCCCGATCCCCCCAGTTTATTGCCCTCGGAAACTGATCAGAGGCAGATTTAACCCCGTCACCCCAAAAGATATCCCTTAGGAAGATAGACAGGATACAATGCACTTCCCCGATCGAATCGCATCACTAACCAAGTATGGACAAAGAAGACGACGTTACGCATTTTGGGTACCAGAAAGTACCCATCTCTGAAAAAGCAGACAAAGTAGCCCAGGTCTTTCATTCAGTCGCTGAGAGATACGATGTTATGAACGATGTCATGTCGCTCGGAACTCATCGCGTTATGAAAGAAATGGCTGCCAATGCGACTCACGCTCGCACTGGTCATCAGATCCTTGATTTAGCAGGCGGCACCGGTGACATGGCTATCCTGTTGTCGGAATACGTCGGGGAGGACGGACGCGTCTACGTCTGCGATATCAATGGAAGTATGCTCTCCCAGGGCCGGGACAGGCTGCTCAACCGTGGTATTTTAACCAATGTCAGTTATGTGCAGGCAGACGGAGAAAAACTACCCTTCCCCGACGAATCGTTCAATGCCATTACGATTGCATTCGGGTTGCGTAATTTTACTGCAAAAGAATCCGCACTCCGCGAGATGTACAAAGTCATTAAGCCCGGCGGGAAACTCGTCATTCTCGAGTTTTCAACACCTGACAACAAACTTGTCCAAAAGGCTTATAAGGGCTTCAGCAAAATCTGGCCAAAGATAGGGAAACTGGTGACGGGCGATGAAAGCAGCTACCAGTACCTGGTGGAATCCATTGAGATGCATCCAGACCAGCAGACGCTCAGCGACATGATTGGGAATGCCGGATTTGACAGAGTGCGGTACCAGAACATGCTAAATGGTATTGCGGCAATCCATCAAGGCACGAAACCAAGACTGGAACCAACCGCATGAACTTCTTGCGGGTTATCCGAATCCTCTCAACCTTCATACGACTCAGACTGGATCGGAACATACCTAACGAAGCTCGCAAGGGTGCTGTTGCGACACTACTATGGATACTCAAACTATTTCCGGAACCGCGAACTTCGGGCCCGGAATCGGCCAGATTGGCGCTTGAACAACTTGGCCCTATTTTTATCAAATTCGGCCAGATACTCTCTACTCGTAAAGACCTCTTCAGCGACGAGATGTCGCAAGAATTGCAGAAGCTTCAGGATCAAGTACCCCCGTTTGACGGAGGCACTGCGGTAAAAATAATAGAAAGCGAAATCAAGGGTCCTATTCCCTCTGTCTTTACCTCATTCGATTCCGTTCCGCTCGCATCTGCTTCACTCGCCCAGGTTCACGCCGCAACCATGGCTATTGGCCCGGTCGAAAAAGAAGTGGTGGTGAAGGTCATACGACCCGGCATCCAAAAGGTCATCGAACGCGACATCAAACTGATGTACTTTTGTGCCAATCTACTCGGGAAGTTCTGGCCGGACGCCAAGCGTTTGCACCCGGTCACTCTCGTCAAAGACTATGAGTCTGTCATTCTTGGGGAACTCGACCTGCAACTCGAAGCAGACAACAGCAAACGCCTTCGAGACAACTGGTTAGAGTCAGGCAAACTCTTCGTTCCTGAAGTTTATGACAACCACTCCACTAGTCGCATCATGGTAATGGAGCGAATCTACGGCGTTACCGCAACGGACCTGCCATCTCTTCGGGACAAAAGTGTTGATCTAAAAAAACTGGCACATCTTGGCGTGGAAATATTTTTCTCTCAGGTGTTTGAAGATAATTTTTTTCACGCGGATATGCATCCAGGCAACGTATTCGTCGATATTACAGACCCTGACGATCCAACCTACATCGCTCTGGATTGCGCCATTATGGGATCATTGACCGAGAACGATAAAGACTACCTGGCGCGAAACCTGCTCGCGTTCTTTCACCGGGACTATGATGAAGTTGCCCGCCTGCATGTAAAAAGTGGTTGGGTCCCCTTTGATACGGACATTAATGAATTTTCCGCAGTCATCAGGCGGGTATGTGATCCATTTTTCCAGAAACCCATAAAAGATATTTCTTTTGGGATAGTGCTTCTGGAACTATTTGATACCGCACGAAAGTACAACATGGAAGTACAACCACAACTGGTACTTTTACAAAAAACACTCATTAACATTGAAGGTATGGGTCGACAAATCTATCCGGACCTCGACCTGTGGGAAACTGCCGCACCATTTATGGAAAGATGGATGAAAGACAGAATTGGAGTCACAGGCCTTATCAAAAGAATTTACGAGAAAGCGCCGCGATGGTTGGACCAACTACCAGAGATTCCAGACCTGGCTTACAATGCCATGGCGGAGATACAAGATTTAGCTGCCCAGAACCGCGCTCAGATTGCAACGCTGACAGAGGTCAAACAAGCCCTGCAAGAACAAACCAGGCGTGCAAAATACCAACGCATGGGCGGCCTGGCGCTGATCGGTGCAATACTGTCACTGGTCGCCCCCTCCACAGGATACGCAGCAGAGATTGATCCCATTATCCCAGGGTCGGTGCTGGGAATGCTAGGGATCTACTGGATGTATATTCATTCCTGACATGATATTCTCGCCGCCCTTTTTTCACAGCCCTTATTGAAGAGCGCATACTAAAAAGCGCTTATTAGAAGGACCTGCTTTAGGGTAAAACCCTTAGACGGTAGACTTGGAATCATGATGGAACAAACAAACACAGACTGGGTAGACGAAGTCAGCTTTGACGACGCAGGACTTATCCCCGTTATAGCGCAGGATTTCGAATCACATCGCGTTTTAATGGTCGCCTGGATGAATAAAACAGCGCTGTTTGAAACAGTTAGGACCGGTTTAGCCACCTACTGGTCCCGATCTCGGGACCAGCTCTGGAGAAAAGGCGAGTCATCTGGCCATGAACAGGCTGTAAAAAGCCTCCAGCTTGACTGTGATGGTGATGTGCTAACATTGGTTGTTGAGCAGAAAGGCAATATTGCTTGTCATACAGGCAGAAACTCCTGTTTCTTCAGGGTACTAACCAAAGATGGCTGGCAGATATCCGAACCCGTCCTAAAGGACCCCAAGGAAATTTACTCCGATGGATAGCATTTTGGAAAGGCTAACCATAATTCTAGAGGAACGCAGGCATGCAGATCCGTCCACATCCTATGTGGCTGGCTTGCATGAAAAAGGGGTTAATAAGATCCTGGAGAAGATCGGCGAAGAGGCAACAGAGGTCATTCTCGCGGCAAAAGAAGCCGAATCCTCTGGCAATGTCGAAGAACTGGTCAGGGAAACGGCCGACCTATGGTTCCACACCATGGTATTGTTAGGGCATATGGAATCGTCACCGGCAGCCGTGCTGGAAGAACTGGAACGCAGGTTCGGCACATCAGGCCTGGAAGAAAAAGCATTAAGATCAAAATAACTAACACATAATATTATTTGAAAGGAGGTCGCTATGTCCTTTGGTATAACAGAACTCATCATCATTCTGGTCATTGTCTTGTTACTCTTTGGCACCACAAAACTCAAGTCCCTTGGCAACGACCTGGGCTCAGCAATCAAGGGTTTCCGAACTGCTGTCAGCGATGAAAAGACGGCAGGTACAGTGGGTGACGAGAGCGCCGAATTAGCAGAAACACAAGAAACCAAAGACCTCGGTTAAAAGTCTCCGTGCGCCAACGAGACCTCGGAAAATAAGATGTTCGACATAGGGTTCCCGGAGCTAGTAGTGATCAGCGTAGTAGCTCTGCTGGTCATTGGTCCGGAAAAACTCCCGGAAACAATTCGCACGATGTCCTTGTGGATTGGCCGGATCCAAAGAAGCTTCTCCAACATCCGACGCGAAATCGAGTCAGAAATCGGTGCAGATGAGATTCGCCAGCAATTGCACAACGAAAACATCATGAAGGAACTGGAGGAAACCAAAAACACCCTCCAACAGGCCGGTCAGGATGTCAGGACCACGATCAACGCCACGGTCGAAGAAGCCGAGACTTCCACCCCTGTTGATAAAAACGAATCCCGGACCAAAGACAATGACTGATCCGGACTCTATAAGGCAGGACTCTGCTTCTCAGGACTCTGCTTCTCAGGACTCTGCTAATCAAGATCAGGGACAGCCTCTGGTTGATCACCTTATTGAACTACGAACTCGTCTGCTGCACGCAATCCTTTCGGTACTGATCATTTTCCTGCCGCTGTTTTACGTCGCAAACGACATCTACGCCTACATATCTGAACCACTCCGGCAGTTTCTACCGGAAGGCACATCGATGATCGCCACGGATGTCGCCTCGCCTTTTCTAACTCCGTTCAAACTATCACTGGTGTTATCGATATTTGTCGCCATGCCATACATCCTGCACCAGATCTGGAGTTTTATAGCGCCTGGCCTCTACTCAAATGAAAAGAAGATCGCGATGCCATTGCTGGTTAGCAGCATTTTACTTTTCTACGCAGGAATCGCGTTCGCCTTTTATGTCGTCTTCCCTCTGGTTTTTGGCTTCTTTACTGCAGCGGCCCCAGAAGGCGTGACGGTCATGACAGACATTAACCGCTACCTGGACTTCGTCCTGAAATTGTTCTTCGCTTTTGGTATCGCTTTTGAAATACCAATCGCCACGGTGCTGTTAATCTGGACAGGGGCAACATCAATCGCCACCATCGCCAGTAAAAGAGCATACGTTATAGTCGGCTGCTTTGTTGTAGGCATGATATTAACCCCACCGGATATCATCTCTCAGGTGCTGCTTGCCCTTCCCATGTGGTTGCTTTTTGAAATCGGTATATTGCTTGCCCGGATTTTCAAACTGGACCAATCCGACTCTCTCGCGGCCGATTCCACGGACGCGAACGAGTAACGTTGTTCACGAATTGAGCTGGAACGTCACAGGTCCATCATTCGTCAGCGACACCTTCATATCTGCACCAAATTGGCCTGTCTCCACCGGCACGAACTGCCGCGCAGATTCAACAAAATCGTTATAGAGACTTTCTGCAAGCTTCGGTGGAGCAGCGGAAGAAAATGATGGGCGAAGCCCTTTGTGGGTATCTGCGGCCAAGGTGAACTGCGAAACAATGAGCAGCGAACCCTTAACGTCTATCAACGAAAGGTTCATGTGACCTTTTTCATCATTGAACACCCGGTAGTTTACGATCTTCGAGAGCAGCTTCTCTGCTCTCGCTAATGTATCTTCCCTCTGAACTCCAAGCAGCAGCAGTAGGCCAGGACCAATTTCGCCATGAACCTGATCATTAATCACTACTGAGGCATCGCTTACTCGTTGAATCAAACCAAGCACTGTGAAAGGTGCCTAGACTTGGAAGTCGGCTTCGAACCTGAGCGCCATATCTCGAGTAGCACGAATAAGTGCATCGATCATCGCTGGTTCTGTCGCCGAATGTCCGGCCTCTCTAACAATGTATAACTGCGATGTTGGCCAGGCTTTACGAAGCTGGTGGGCATTATCCAGGGGGCTGACACAGTCAAACCGAGCATGCACGATAATCCCCGGGATATTCTTCAGAACAGAGGCATTTTTAAGCAATTGGTCAGGCTCAAGGAAACACTGATGCCTGAAATAATGAGTCGCAATCAGGCATCTTGCATGTGCTCGACCGCCATCTGAAAAATGTTTAATCAATCGAGGGGCTGGGTGAAGCGTCGAAGCGTGTGCTTCCCAGGTTGACCAGGATTTCGCTGCAGACATGCGGGCCAACTCGTTATCCTGCATCATCAGCTCGTAATAGGCCTCACAATTGCTTGGCTTTTCGTTACCTTTAGCCTTGCTCTTATTACGAACCGGAGAAATAAAATCTTCCCAATGATCGGGAAAGAAAAGACTTGCTCCTTCCTCACTAAACCAGTCGATATCCTGTTGACGCCCCAGGAAGACTCCTCTGAGAATCAGGCCCAGCACGGTTTCCGAATGTTTTTGTGCATAGGCGAGGCTGAGCGTAGCGCCCCATCCACCACCAAACACGATCCATTTATCAATGCCCAGATACTCGCGGATCTTGTTCATGTCAGACACAAGATGGTCTGTCGTGTTGTCAGTCAACTCAGTATTTGGCGTTGACCGACCAGCACCTCGCTGGTCAAACAGGATGATGCGGTACTTCTCGGGGCTGAAAAAACATCGCGAGTTAAATTCACAGCCGGACCCGGGCCCGCCATGAACGAATACGACAGGTATCCCATCGGGCGTTCCACTTTCATCCACGTACAACTCGTGCAGAGCATCAACTTTCAGTTGATGCCGAGCATAAGGCTTTATCTCAGGGTAAAGAGGTAGCATCAGGCGATTTTCTCCCGGGATGCTCGCTTACGTTCATTTTCAGTCAGCAACTTCTTGCGTAACCGCAAATGATTCGGTGTGACCTCAACCAGCTCTTCATCATTAATGAATTCAATTGCCGCCTCAAGGGAATGCTTAACCGGGGGAGTCAACATCACATTTTCATCCGTGCCCGAGGCTCGAACATTGGTTAACTGTTTTTCCTTTATGGGATTAACGGGCAAATCATTTCCCCTGGAATGCAAACCCACGATCATGCCCTCATAAATCTCCACATTCGGACCGACAAAAAGCCGACCACGGGCTTGCAGGTTATTGAGCGAAAATGCCACACTTTTACCGCTCGTCATCGACACCAGCACACCGTTGGTTCGGCTAGAGGAATCTTCACTCACGATTCGCCCATAGTGGGAAAACACACTATTCATAATCCCCGTCCCCGACGTTATGGTCATGAACTCTGATCTGAATCCAATCAATGCTCGCGTTGGTATATTGAACTCCAGCCTGGTCCGTCCCGAGCCGTCAGGCATCATGTTGGTCATGGTTGCTTTCCGTAGCCCCAATTCCTCCATGGTACTCCCCTGATGTTCATCATTGATATCCAACATCAGGTCCTCAAAAGGTTCCTCCACATGCCCATCAACCTCACGGAAGATAACTTCGGGCCTCCCCACCGCCAACTCGTAACCCTCGCGTCGCATGGTTTCGATCAGGACTGACAGATGCAGCTCGCCCCGACCGGATACTTTGAATTTATCGGCATGTGCTGTAGGTTCAACTCGAAGCGCAACGTTATACAGGAGCTCCTTTTCCAGTCGTTCCTTAAGATGGCGGCTAGTAACAAATTTTCCATCAAGACCGGCAAAAGGAGATGTATTAACCTGAAAGGTCATTGAGATAGTAGGTTCATCCACTTGAAGCGCCGGTAACGCTTCAGGATGTCCCACGGCGCAGATCGTATCGGATATCTTTATACCATCTACGCCGCTGATACATACAATATCCCCGGCGAAAGCTCGATCAACGGCCGATCGCTCCAAACCTTTATAACCCATCACCTGCATTATCTTGCCTTTCCTCTCTTCACCATCCCGAGAAACGACAACGACCTGGGCTCCGGTCACTATCTCGCCACGGGTGATTCTCCCTAGCCCAATGACACCAACGTAGTTACTGAAATCCAGCGCACTAATCTGCATTTGCAGCGGGCCATTTATATCCGTGTCAGGTGGTGGAACTTTCTCGACTATAGCCTCAAGCAAACAGCTCAGGTCGTCTTCCAACTCGTCCGGTGTCAGCCCGGCACGACCTTGTATCGCCGAGCCGTAGATCACGGGGAAGTCAAGCTGCTCATCATTTGCACCCAACTGGTCAAACAGCTCAAACACCTCGTCAACCACCCAGTCTGGACGGGCTCCGTCACGGTCAATCTTGTTAACCATCACTATCGGGTTCAGGCCATTCTCGAATGCCTTACTGGTCACAAATCGCGTCTGTGGCATTGGGCCTTCAACGGCATCAACCAGCAACAGGACAGAATCGACCATCGACAGGATTCGCTCTACCTCCCCACCAAAATCCGCGTGCCCTGGCGTATCGACGATATTAATCCGGAAATTTCTCCACGTAAGCGAAGTATTTTTGGCTAGTATAGTAATGCCCCGCTCACGCTCAAGATCATTGGAATCCATGAGGCGTTCACCTTCATCTTCGCCTCGTTGCAAGGCACCTGCCTCGGACAACAGCTTGTCTATAAGGGTTGTCTTGCCATGGTCAACGTGGGCAATAATTGCAATATTACGCAGTTCATTATCTTTCATAAGGGTAGGTTTCTGTGGATGGCGCTCAATGGATAGGGTGCGAAAACGGCGGAATTATACCCAAGCTGATATATAATGCGCGGCAAATTTTCCATCCTTTGACCACAAGGCATTAATGACCAAGCAACGCAAAGCCGTATCCCTGATATCAGGCGGATTAGACTCCATGCTGGCAACACGGGTGCTTCTGGATCAGGGTATCCATGTCGAGGGTATCAATTTTTTCACGGGCTTCTGTGTTGAAGGCCATACACACGCCATTCGCTCCAAAGATAAGAAGAAAGAGAAACGCAACAACGCCCTGTGGGTCGCAGAAGAGCTCGGCATCAAGCTGCATATTATTGATGTTATTGAAGAATACAAAGATGTGGTCCTTAACCCAAAGCACGGCTATGGCCAGAACCTGAACCCATGCCTGGACTGTAAGATCTTCATGGTGAACAAAGCAGCGGCCTGGGCATGGATGGAAGAGAACGATTTCGACTTTATTATCACCGGCGAAGTCATCGGTCAGCGACCAATGTCCCAGAGAAAGGAAACCATGCCAATTATTGCCAGGGAATCCGGCGCTGATGATCGACTGTTACGTCCACTGTGTGCAAAAAATTTACCGCCTACGCTTCCCGAACGCGAGGGCTGGGTGGATAGGGACAAGCTATTTGGCTTTCATGGACGTGGCCGCACCCCTCAGATCGAGCTGGCAAAGTCCCTCGGTATTGAGGAATATTCGCAACCGGCCGGAGGCTGCTGCTTCCTGACAGACAATTCCTATGCCAGTAAACTGGGCGATCTCTGGCAATCTCGTGGTGAACGCACTTACGAGATTGATGACATCATGCTGCTCAAAGTCGGCCGACACCTTCGCCCTGCACCACACTACAAACTCATCATCAGTCGGGAAGAAGGCGAGAATCACTACTTGACAGGTTACCAGCACGAACACACCGTTATCCGGACAGTTTCCCATCGCGGTCCCGTCACCATTGTTGATGGCAGCCCGGACGATGATGACCTGCTCTTCGCTGCCCGCATAGCTGCACGGTACAGCCAGGGCAGGGACGCAGACAGAGTCACGCTATCCATTACCCGGCCCGGCACGGACGAACGGGAGGTTACGGTACCTCCACTGGCAGCTACAGAAGTCCTCGAGAACTGGCATGTCTGATCACGAGATCGATGCTCGCAGACTTCTCTGCCCTATGCCTGTGATTCGCACCCAGGACAAGATCAACACCCTTGAAGATGGTGACCTGCTCACGGTGGCCTGCACCGACCCGGGTGTCACCAGCGACATTCCAGCCTGGTGCCGCATCCATGGTCACGAGATCGTCAATACGCTTACAGAAGAACGGGAAATATTCATCACCATCAGAGTTCATAAAAACCAGGCGCGAGCACCATAATCGAGCACCCTTTTCGTGAACGCGCTATTATGGTGCGTCATTGGCGTTGCGGATCCCCGCAAAGCCAGTAAATACAAGGCATTTATTAATACACCGGAATGGCATATTCTTTGCTCCCTTAAATGCGCTAAATAAAGACCTTCAACAAAATTCGGTAGAGGAGTGAACCATGTCAGAGAAAACCCTGGGATTGATAAAAGAACACGAAGCGAGGTGGGTAGATCTCAGATTTACCGATTCCCGCGGCAAAGAACAACACGTAACCAACAGTGCGTCAAAAATCGACGAGGATTTTTTCGAAAATGGCGCCATGTTTGACGGTTCCTCCATCGCTGGCTGGAAACCGATTAATGATGCAGACATGATCCTGATGCCTGATGATTCAACAGCACTGGTTGACCCATTTACAGAAGAAATAACCATTAACCTGCGTTGCGATATCGTCGAACCCAGCACGTTGCAGGGATACGAGCGAGACCCACGAGCCATTGCCAAACGCGCAGAGGCCTTCCTGTCCTCGACCGGAATCGGTGATACAGCCTACTTTGGCCCGGAACCCGAATTTTTTGTTTTCGACGACGTCAAATACAAGGCCACCATGAGCGGTGCCATGTATGAAATCGAATCTGAAGAAGCGGCATGGATGACAGCTGCTACCGTCGAAGGCGGCAATACCGGTCACAAACCCGGCATTAAAGGCGGTTACTTTCCCGTACCTCCGGTCGATTCACTCCTGGATGTAAGAAACAGCATGTGCTCGGCCATGGAATCCATGGGCATCGACATTGATCTGCATCACCACGAAGTCGGTACCGCAGGACAGTGCGAAATTGGCGCGAGGTTCAATACTCTGGTCACCAAAGCGGACGAAGTCCAGATCTACAAATATTGTGTCCACAATGTCGCACACGCTTACGGCAAGACCGCGACCTTCATGCCCAAGCCACTGGTTGGTGACAATGGTAATGGTATGCATGTTCACCAGTCCCTCTGGAAAGATGGCACGAATCTATTTGCCGGTGATGGCTACGGTAGCCTCTCACAGACTGCTTTGTACTACATTGGCGGTATCATCAAACACGCGCGGGCGCTCAACGCATTCGCCAACGCTTCTACAAACTCTTACAAACGACTGGTACCAGGTTTCGAGGCTCCGCTGATACTGGTTTACTCGGCGATGAATCGTTCTGCTTCGATTCGTATTCCTTACGTCCAGGGTGGCAATCCTAACGGTATTAGAGCCGAAGTACGTTTTGGCGATCCCACGGCGAACCCTTACCTGATGTTCGCCTCCATGCTGATGGCTGGACTGGACGGTATCAAAAACAAGATCGACCCTGTTGGTCCTCTCGACAAAGACTTATACGACCTGCCTCCAGAAGAGCTAAAAGATTTTCCAACGGTCTGCTCATCACTGGGTCAGGCGCTGGATGCACTGGATGCGGATCGAGATTTCCTCCGCCAGGGCGATGTGTTTACCGACAGCATGATCGATGGGTACATTGAACTTAAGCGTGAGGAAGTTCAGAAACTCGACATGACCACGCACCCGGTTGAGTTTGAAATGTACTATAGCGTCTAGTGCAGCTTTCCCCGACCCTGTCGGGAGAAAACCAAAAAAGCCCCTCTGGTTAGGGGCTTTTTTTTGCCTGCGTTACACTACACAATAGAACAGGCATGCCGATTGAGTCACCTATGAAAATACTCCCAGCAATATTACTTGCACTGGCAAATCCCTCCGCCTGGGCAGGAGAAGTCTATCGAGAAGTTAACGATGAGGGCGTGCCCACCTTCTCAGACCAGGCTACACCCGGCGCGGAACCTATTACTCTTCGTCAACCCAGCATATTCACCGATACAACGTACCCGCAAAGTCAACTGGAACAACGAAGTGACGATTCGCTGACGGCAAAGAAAACGGACTATAGCCTGCTGGTAACTAACCCGCTCGACGACTCAGTTGTCCGCGACAATGCAGGAAACCTGAACCTGACTATTTCGATCTCACCATCGGTCCAATCAGGGCACAGTGCCGAACTTCTGATGGACGGGACTAAAATTCGCAACGTCCACGGAAGCGGTACCATCGGACTCACTAACGTTGATCGAGGAACGCATGCTTTCAATATCAGAATTATCGATAAACAAGGCAATGTCATCACCGATGGCCCCAGCAACAACATTTCGATCCTCAGATACCACTCCCCTTAAAAGCCCAAGGTAGCCGTGCGGTAGCACTAGTTCCTGAACTCAACGCCATGGGTGCACCGCAACCCTGCCCCACAATTAATGCACTGTTATGGTGCACATTGCCGAGCCCTCTTGCTATGATACCCCCCGGGTAAGCGTCTGAAGCGCCTTTCTGCAGGGCGTTTTCGTCAAATTCCCTTTTTGGTGCACTTCTTGCAAACCCAATGAATCAATTTCTTAACTAATGCGAACAGGCCCCGGCGACTTTGGCTCCTCTAACAGCCCTATGACAACAGAACATAAACCCAAAAGTGAAACCCCAAGTGAAACCGTCCTTGGCAACCTGTCTACGGCAATCCTGGTCCTTGGCGAAGAGCACAATATCCTGTTCGCTAATCAGGCAGCAGAAAACCTGTTAAAAGAATCGGCTACCCAGATGGCTGGTCAGTGTCTAATTGACCTGATCATTAACGGCGAGGAGCTTGCCGAAATCGTCAGCGAAGCCGCTTTGACTAACAAGACCTTCACCCGGCGAAGAATGCAGCTGCTGTTACCCGGTAAGGACAATTTTACAGCCGATGTTACCGTCACACCGGTTCTGGATCGAGGGCAGACCGTCCTCGAGCTTATTCCCATGGACCGCTATCTACGCATTGATCGTGATGCTGCTATACAGGAACACCACGAAGTCACACGCCAGATGGTTAGGGGACTCGCTCACGAGATCAAGAACCCTCTGGGAGGCATCAAGGGTTCTGCAGAGCTGCTCGCGAGGGAGCTTCCTGATAAATCTTTGCAGGAATATACCGACATCATCATCGAAGAAACCAATCGACTAACGTCGTTGCTCGACAGGATGCTCGGACCCAACACCCTGGCACAGAAAACATCGATATCGATTCACCAGGTTCTTGAACGAACGGCAAACCTTATCGAACTGGAATCCAGGAATCTGGAGGTCATCCGTGACTATGATCCAAGCATTCCCGAACTACTCATTGACCCCGAGCTAATGCTGCAAGCAATGTTGAATGTCGCCAGGAATGCCATGCAAATCCTTGAAACGACGCCTCATCCGGCACTGACTTTCACCACTCGAATCGAAAGGCAGTTCACTATTAACGGCCAGCGACACAAGGTCGTTGTTCGCGTGGACATTAAGGACAACGGATCTGGAATTCCGCTGGATATACAGGAACAACTATTCTATCCAATGATCTCACGGAGACCCGGAGGCACCGGGCTGGGGTTGACTTTTGCTCAATCAATTATTGCGCAACACAACGGCATGATCGAGTTTGAAAGCGAACCCGGTGACACCACCTTTTCAATTATTATTCCCCTGGAGCAGAACAATGAGTAACAACGGCAACATCTGGGTGGTAGATGACGAACGCTCGATTCGTTGGGTACTGGAAAAGGCCCTGACTCAAAACGGTTGGGCCGTGGAATGTTTCGAATCTGCTGAACAGCTCCTTGAACAGCTACATGTAACTACACCTCAAGTTGTTATCACTGACATCAGGATGCCGGGGACTGACGGGTTGGAACTCTTAAGCGCACTAAGAGACAGTCATCCAGGATTACCGGTCATAGTCATGACAGCTCATTCGGATCTCGATAGTGCCGTTACTTCCATCCAGGGCGGCGCTTTTGAGTACCTGCCAAAACCTTTCGAAGTGGACGAAGCCGTTGCCGTTGTAGGTCGCGCCCTTGCGCAGACGCAACAGACAATGACAGAGAAGCCAGCACCAGAAGAAGACCCAGTAGAAATCATCGGCAAAGCACCCGCGATGCAGGAAGTATTCCGCGCGATAGGAAGACTCTCCAAATCGAATGTCAGTGTGCTGATAAACGGCCGATCAGGAACAGGTAAAGAGCGCGTGGCCCATGCGCTTCACAAACACAGTGTCAAGGCAGATAAACCTTTCATCCCTCTGAACATGGCCGCCATACCCTACGATCTCGTCGAGTCAGAGCTTTTCGGACACGAAAAAGGTGCCTTCACCGGAGCCAACCAAAAACGAACAGGCCGATTTGAACAGGCAGAAGGAGGCACGCTTTTTCTGGATGAAATCGGCGACATGCCACCCGAAACCCAAACTCGGTTATTACGCGTCCTTTCAGATGGCGAATACTATCGAGTCGGCGGCATCGAGCCCCTACGGGCAAACGTTCGTATCATTGCAGCAACACACCAGAACCTGGAAGAACTCGTTGCTGAAAACAGGTTTCGCGAAGACCTTTTCCATAGACTCAACGTCATCCGAATACACCTGCCCACCCTGTCAGAAAGACGTGAGGACATCCCTTCCCTTGCGGGTCACTTTCTGGCTCAGGCTGCAAATGAAATTGACGAAGAGCCCAAACGTCTGCTCCCCGAAACGATGGAGTACCTGTGCGAGCTGCCCTGGCCGGGAAATGTACGGCAACTGGAAAACGCATGTCGCTGGATTGCCGTTATGGCGACAACACAGGAAGTCATGATCGAAGACTTGCCGACAGAGCTGATTCAGGTAAAACCCGACCAGAGCTCAGCTGGTGTTGACTGGGAACGGGCCTTGCGCTCATGGACAAGCGGACGTCTATCCTCTATGGAACCCGGCGATACAGGCATCCTTCAGGATGCCCTTCCGAGGTTCGAGCGAATCATGATTCAAGAAGCCCTGAAACAGACTGGCGGAAGGAAACGCGAAGCCTCCAAGCTTCTGGGATGGGGGCGAAATACCCTGACGCGCAAAATATCGGACCTTGGAATGACTGACAAAAACCTGGAGGATTGATGCTGAATATCGTTCTCTACGAGCCAGAAATTCCACCAAATACCGGCAATATCATGCGCCTGTGCGCCAATACGGGTTGCACACTACATCTTGTGAAGCCACTTGGCTTCGAGCTTGACGATAAGCAGCTGCGCAGGGCAGGTCTTGATTACCGGGAGTATGCAGATGTCAGGGAGTGGGACAACCTGGGCACTTTGCTTGACGAGTTTGATCGCGACCGCGTCTTTGCAATCACCACCAAAGGACCAATCAATCACACACAGGTGGAGTTTAAGGCTGGAGATATACTGATATTCGGACCGGAGACACGCGGGTTACCCGACGCGGTGCTCGCCCTGATGGCTGGCAACAGAAAACTTCGGATACCCATGCTGCAACATTCCCGCAGCCTCAATTTATCTAACGCTGCAGCCATTGTCGTCTATGAAGCCTGGCGCCAGCTTGGTTTCCAAAGCGGTCTTTAAACGAACCCTTACTGAATCGGCGCGGTTTCCGCTTCAGCTCTCGCCGAGGCCTGCGCATAGATAGCATCAAAATTTACCGGTGCGAGCATGAGCGGAGGAAAACTGCCTTTGGTGACAATAGAATCTATCGCTTCGCGGGCATAAGGAAACAGCACGCTCGGACAAAAACTACCGAGCGTTTGGCCCAGCGCTTCTTCGCTCATCCCCTTGATCAGGAAGATGCCCGACTGCTGGAGCTCAATCAGGTAAATAACCTCTTCTGCCTCATTTTTAGCGGTCACGGTCATTCCCAGGGTAACCTCAAAGTTATCTTCATCAATACTGACATTACTGGTGTTCAACTCAAGCGCAACGCTTGGCTTCCATTGCTTCAGAAATGCCTCTGGCGACTTAGGTGATTCGAAAGACACGTCCTTCACATAAATTCGTTGAAGCACGAAGGTTGATTCCTGTGTTTGCTCGCTCATTGATTTTCTCCCATCACCATTGCTTTTAACTGATTACCGACCTCAAGTCTAAATAACTCATCACAACCACCAATGTGTTGATCACCAATCCAGATCTGGGGAACAGTGTGCCGGCCAGATTTTTGCATCATTTCCGACCTCAACCGCTGATCAGCGTCAACCGGGATATCCTGATAATCCCACCCTTTACTACTCAGTAAGCTCCTTGCTCTTATGCAGTATGGGCAAAATCTGGTTGTATACATCACGATTGGTTGAGCCGTTGTCACTGGAACCGTCGGCGTATCATTGCCCCCCGGCATCCTGTCTTTAACCCAATTAATTTCTTTCTTAAACATCGTTACTTGACCATCGGCAAGCTACTGGCGGTCCACTCGGCCATACCACCTGATAACCGGCGAACGTTTTCAAACCCCAGAGCCTTGAGTTTCCGGCCCACCGCACTCGCGTGCTGCCCCATTTTACACACCAGAACGACCGGTTTGTCTTTATAGGATTCCAGCTCACCGATTCTCGCGTCAATGCTCGAAATAGGCATGCTTAAAGCGCCCGCAATATGTCCGGCGCTATATTCTTTGGTGTCTCGAATATCAACCAGCACAGCACCCTCGCGGTTAACCAGGTTAACCAGATTGGTGGGGGTGATCGCCGCACCGCCCAGCTTCCCTTCATTAATAACGAAAGCCACAAGAAGAAATACAAAAGCACTCACCAGAATATAGTGATTACTTATAAATTCAAAAATCTGCTCAACCAAGGTCTGTCCCAGCAGCAAAATTAAGTCGCGGAGTATACACAATTGGTAATTATTTACCTGCTACTATTCAACCAATATGCCGTAACCGGTAATATCCTGAACTGTTTCCTATCGCAGCCTGTCATGACAAGTAATTCACCTGCCGTACTGATTATCCTGGATGGATGGGGCCACCGAGCTGATCCTGAAGACAATGCCATCGCCCAGGCAGCAACGCCGGTCTGGGACGAGCTAGTATCCACGCGGCCAAACTGCCTGATCTCCGGCTCAGGCCTGGATGTCGGTCTTCCGCCTGGCCAGATGGGTAACTCCGAGGTCGGTCACATGAATCTGGGAGCAGGGCGCGTCATTCACCAGGATTTCACCCGAATCAGCAAATCGATAGAAAATGGTCAATTCTTTGATAACGCAGCGCTGTCTCAGGTAATGGCCGAAACAGCCCAATCAGGGAAAGCACTTCATTTGCTCGGACTTTTATCACCGGGAGGTGTTCATTCCCATGAAGAACATATCAAGGCAGCGGTTGATATGGCCAGGTCCAGAGGCATCTTGCGCGTGTATCTACACGCTTTTCTGGACGGACGGGACGTTCCGCCTCGATCTGCGCGCACATCGATCGATTCAATGCAGGCACATATAGAAGCCGGAGGCGAAGGCGGCATCGCATCAATCGTCGGTCGGTATTTCGCCATGGATCGGGACAATCGCTGGGATCGCGTGCAACCCGCTTATGAGTTGATCGTCAACGGCGCAGCAATGTACCGTTTTAAGGATCCAGCGGAAGCACTCCAGGCGGCCTATGAGCGAGATGAGTCCGATGAATTCGTCCAATCCTCGGCAATTTTGTATCAGAATGAGCCAATTCAGATACAGGATGGTGATTCTGTCATCTACATGAATTTCAGGGCTGATCGAGCACGCCAACTGACCCGCGCCTTCACCGATGTTGCATTCGACAACTTCGAACGCTCCAGGGTGCCCACCATCACCAGCTTCGCCACCCTGACCCGGTACGCCGCCAATATTCCAGCACCTTGTGCGTTCGCACCTGCCTCTATCCAGAACAGCCTGGGGGAATATATTGCGTCTCTAGGAATGAACCAGTTGAGACTGGCTGAGACAGAGAAGTACGCTCACGTCACTTTCTTCTTCTCCGGCGGCAGGGAGGAGCCATTTATTGGCGAAGACCGGCAGCTGATACCCTCACCGGACGTCGCGACCTATGACCTCCAGCCAGAGATGAGTGCCCAGGAAGTCACGGACACAATCATCGACGCCATTAACGGAGGAAAGTACGACCTTATTGTCTGCAATTACGCCAACGGCGACATGGTGGGACACACGGGTAATCTTGAAGCGTCAATCAAAGCAGTGGAGACGATCGACCTGTGCCTGGGGCGCATCGCGGCGGCGCTCAACGCCACCAATGGGCAATGCCTGATCACAGCCGACCATGGCAATGTAGAACAACTGAAAGATAAACAGACCGACCAGCCCCATACAGCTCATACTTCCGAGCTTGTGCCACTTATTTACATAGGCCCACGGCACATCCGATTTGTAAAGGAAGGGGGTGTACTCAGCGACGTATCGCCCACCTTACTCAATTTGATGTCCCTACCTCAACCGGTAGAAATGACCGGACGATCCCTGGTCGAAAATCAATAACAGGAATCATTGATGCAGAACCTAATCATTGTTTTTCTCGCCTTACTTCCAGTGATATCTGCGCAGGCAGAACAGGCCAAGAGCCAGATGGAAATCGAAGCCCGACTAAAGGCCCTCGAAAAGGAAATCTCAGAGTACAAGGAAACCCTGGATAACACTCAGGGACAGAAATCAGAAATCGAAGCGACCCTCGAACGAAACGAGCAGGGAATTAACAAGCTGATCAATGAGATCGATACGATTGAGAAAGAGTTGGATAACACCAACGACAAAGTATCTTCGCTCACGGCAAAACAGAAAGAACTTCTGACCGTAAAAAGCGAACAACAGTATTACATCGAACAACAGATCAGGGCCGCTTATAAAATTGGTAGCCAGGAATACCTCAAGGTTCTTCTAAACCAGGAAGATCCGAATGAAATCGCCAGAATGCTGACTTATTACGATTATTTTAACCAGGCCAGGTCAAGACAGATCGAATCCTACAACCTGACCCTGTTGGATTTAAGTCGCGTGACACAGCAACTGGCTGAAGAAACCGTCGTGCTGGGATCCCAAAGAAGGGCTCTGGGCGAGCAACAAAAAACCCTCGCAAATGTGCAGAAAGAGAAGCAAATGACATTGAAAGCGCTGATTAGCCAAATCAGCACGGCCGGATCAGCACTGTTGAAACTGGAACAGGACAGGGGAAGTCTTGAACAACTCTTGGGCAAGTTGGAGGAAAACCTGGGCAAACTGGATGCGCCGCGCAGCGCGCAGCCATTTGCGGGAATGCAGGGTAAGCTATTGCTCCCCGTTGCAGGAAGAATAAGCCATCGCTTTGGGAATCAGAGAAACCAAGGTAAGCTCCGCTGGCATGGCATCTTCATCGACGCAGCAGAGGGTGAATCCGTACACGCGGTTCACTACGGGCGCGTCGTGTTTTCAGACTGGTTACGTGGTTTCGGTTTGCTCATGATTATTAGTCATGGTGAAGGTTATATGAGTTTGTATGGTCATAATCAGGCTTTGTTTCGGAAAACCGGAGACTGGGTATCCGCGGGCGAGGTAGTCGCAGCGGTTGGTGACAGCGGCGGCCAGGATAAAACAGGGCTGTATTTTGAAATCAGAATTGACGGCAAGCCAAACAATCCTCAAAACTGGTGTGTTACACGAGAACAACGAGCTGCCTAGCGCAGCATAGCAGGAACGTTAGATGATTAAATTTATACTCACCATATTAGTCGTGTTCGGATTAACGCCTTATGCAATGGCAGTCGAAGACACTGTACCGACCGACGCCACACCGACAGACACCGCACCAACAGACGCTGTAACAACAGACGCTGAAACAACAGAAGCAGAAGAAGCAGAAGAAGCCTCGACCGATACCGTAACTCTTGAACCCAGGCTACCGTTGAATGAACTGAGGGTGTTCGCCGAAGCGTTCAATCGAATCAGCAGCGCCTACGTAGAAGAAATAGATGACAAAACACTTCTCGAAAATGCAATCAAGGGCATGCTGTCACAAATGGATCCACATTCAGCGTACCTGGACAAAGACTCCTTTAGTGATCTTCAGGAATCTACCTCAGGCAACTACGGTGGTCTCGGCATAGAGATTGGCATGGAAGATGGCTTCGTCAAGGTCATTTCACCCATGGACGACACGCCCGCAGCCAGAGCCGGTATTGAAAGTGGTGACCTGATCATCCAGCTTAATGACACCCCGGTTAAAGGCATGAGCCTTTCTGACGCTATCGAGGCCATGCGCGGCGAGCCTGGAAGCGAAATAGAAATTACGCTGATCAAAACCGACAGCCCAACTCCTACACCCCTGACATTGATCAGGGAAGTCATCAAGGTTGCCAGTGTTAGGCAACGCTATCTTGAAGACGGGTTCGGATACCTCCGTATCGCGCAGTTCCAAAGCGGCACAGGGGACGAAGTTGAAAAGGCTGTTATCCAGCTCAAGGATGAAGGCGATCTTGAAGGCCTGATTATCGACCTGCGCAACAACCCGGGGGGCGTTCTGCAATCTGCCGTGGCCGTATCTGACGCTTTTATTGACGACGGTTTGATCGTCTCTACCCGGGGCCGCATGGAGGATTCCGAGCAAAAGTACAACGCACGTAAACCAGACTCAATTAATGGCGTGCCAATAGTTGTACTGGTCAATGCGGGAACCGCCTCTGCATCAGAGATCGTTGCAGGCGCCCTGCAGGACCATCATCGGGCAATAGTGATGGGTACGACTACCTTCGGCAAGGGATCAGTACAGACCGTACTTCCCCTCACTAACGAAAAGGCTATAAAACTGACCACCGCCAGATACTACACGCCAAACGGCAAATCCATCCAGGCCGCAGGTATTATCCCGGATATATGGGTCGGTCGCTCCAAGGTGACACCTGCGAAGTCCAATCCCTGGCGGATTAAGGAAAAAAACCTGCCCAAGCACCTGGCCGGAGACAATGAAAGCACCAAAGGGGAATCCGATATCGATGAGTCCCAAAGCTCTGATTCACCGGGCTCTGATGCGCTGGAACCTGATTCTCCTGAGCCCACCAGCCCTTATTCCAGTAACATGGAACTGGCTGTTCGGGACTATCAGCTAAATGAAGCGCTGACATTACTCAAAGGTCTGCATATAATGAAACGGTTAAAAACACCTCAAGGGTAGGCGTTGCCGAAGCCATTTCAGATCGGCTTTACACCATTTTTTGTAGCACTTTTGCTACAGCTGGCACCCCCACCGTCATTTTCCGCGGACCATAGCTATATCGCCATTATCATCGATGATATTGGCCACAACCGGCGCGCTGGCGAGAGAGCCATCGACATCCAGGCTCATCTGACTTTCGCGGTCATACCTGAAACCCAACACGCCGTTCGCCTGGCCAGTTATGCACACAGCGCCGGAAGAGAAGTAATGGTGCACCTGCCCATGGCGAACACCATGAACCAGCCACTCGGCGGTCTGGGATTAACAAACGGACTATCGGAGCAGGATGTAGCGACGGTACTGGACCAGGCAGTCAGGCTGGTTCCTTTCGCCTCGGGAATCAACAACCATATGGGCAGTGCACTGACCCAGGAACCACAGGCGATGGTATGGCTCATGCGGGCCGTAAAACGCCATAAGTTATTTTTTGTCGACTCCCGAACAACACACAAGTCCGTGGCATCGGAAATTGCGCTGCAGGAAAATATTCGAACCGCCAGCCGTGATGTGTTTCTGGATAACGACAGGTCGCTCTACGGTATCGACAAGGAATTCCGGCGATTACTCGCCGTGGCAAAGCGGCGTAAAACAGCTATCGCCATCGGACACCCCTACCCGTCAACTCTGCAATACCTGGAGCATGCCCTCCCAATGCTAAAACGCGAGGGAGTGCGGCTTATTTCGGTGTCAGAAATGTTAAACCTCAGGCTCGCAGAGCGACAACTCGCCAGCTATTAGACCTTCAGTTATCGGGCGTGAAACCCCGACAGAGAGCGATTGCCTCTTCCAGGTCCAGTGTACCTTCATAGAGCGCGCGTCCGGTGATGACACCGGTAATACCACCGCTCAGTCGTTCACCTGCCTCGAGCAATGCCTGGATATCCTTAATATCAGTAACACCACCGGAGGCAATAATCGGCACATTGACCGATTCGGACAGCTCCTTTGTCGCATGCAGGTTAACCCCTCCCATCATGCCGTCTTTACCAATGTCGGTGTAGACAATTCCGTCAATACCATCACCTTCAAAAAGCCTCGCCAGGCTTTTCACAGAAATATCTGTCACTTCTTTCCAGCCATTGATAGCGACCATGCCATGCAGGCCATCCAACCCTACAATAATGTGCCCGGGGAAACGTTTACACATTTCACCGACAAATTCCGGCTCCTGGACAGCTTTCGTGCCGATGATCAGATAGTCGACGCCAGCATTAAGGTAGGATTCAATCACTTCCGCGTCTCGAATTCCGCCTCCTAATTGAATCGTTAGATTCGGATGATTCTTCGCGATCGTGTTGATGGCATCTGCATTTCTTGGCCTGCCATCGAAAGCACCATCAAGGTCGACAAGGTGGAGCCGCTCACACCCTTTGGACACCCAATGCTCAGCCATTCCGACGGGGTCGTCAGAATATACCGTTGACTGGTCCAGTTGTCCCTGTTTCAAGTTAACAACTTTGCCATCCTTGAAGTCTATAGCCGGGATAATCTCCACTTATAAGCTACCTTTCGTTGAAGGTGTCACATCGGACATGCGCGGGTCCGGTTCCGCCGCCATTCGAAGTGCTCGCCCGAAAGCCTTGAAAATGGTTTCAATCTGGTGGTGTGCGTTGTCGCCATTCAGGTTATCAATGTGCAAAGTCACCTTCGCATGATTCACAAATCCCTGAAAAAACTCGTGGAACAAGTCTACGTCGAAATCCCCAACCATCTGGCGAGCAAACTCGACGTTATAGATAAGACCGGGCCGGCCTGAAAAATCAATGACCACCCGGGACAAAGCTTCATCCAGCGGCACGTAGGCATGCCCGTAGCGTCTGATACCTTTCTTGTCCCCGATCGCCTCGTTCACCGCCTGGCCAAGTGTGATGCCGATATCTTCGACGGTATGATGGGCGTCGATCTCCAGATCACCGTCGGCTTTAATCGTGATGTCGAGCAACCCGTGCCGAGCCACCTGGTCCAGCATATGATCAAGAAATGGCAAACCCGTTTGAAATTCGCGCTCTCCACTGCCATCCAGGTTCACGGAGACCGAAATCTGCGTTTCCAGGGTATTCCTTTCTATCTCAGCGGTTCTCATAGAGTCCTCAGCGTCTTTGGTTAAGCCCTTAGCGTCTTTGGTTAAGCCCTTAGCGTCTTTATTCAAGCCCTTAGCGTCTTTATTCAAGCCCTTAGCGTCTTTATTCAAGCCCTTAGCGTCTTTATTTCAGCCCTCGGCGTTTTAGTCCGATCCCCAGCGTATTGTATCGATCCCCGGCGTGCTGAAAAAATTCTTCTGAGTGCTATCTGCACCCTCAATAAACCCTATCAAGCGCGAAACGCCGGATTATACGGTTCCTGCATGGCAGTACCAGCATCTTATTGACCATATCTATTGTGCGCATCGCAGCCACTATAAGGCGCTGCCATGGGGTAAATACCGATTCTTTGTATTCGACTTGATCCACTTGCGCAGATCGGCGTCCAGATCGCCTCGCTCCTTCAATATCTTGACTAACGAGATCACAGGCGACTTGTTCCCAGCCTCCCAGCCCGAGACCTGCTCTTCCACCAGCGTAAATAGCCGAACAAGAGAAATAGCCGTATCGGAATCCAGCGCCCGCGCGGCCTCCCAGGCGGTGGGTCCCGCTGTCATGACCCAGTTTTCATTGGCCAATTCAGCGGCATCCAGCATGCTGGCATCCACGGCACCCGAAAGCCCGTTCGCCAACAGGAGGAAACGATCCAAAAGCGCAGCGTTCACTACCCTGGATTCAGCATCCCCGCCGGGTTTCCACACACCAATACTCATACATAAAATCCATGCTCTACAGGAATACCTATTATCGACGACTCTTCTGCCAGTCGCCAGCGGTGTATCATAGAGCCACGCACAGCGGAGACAAACTAATGCCTCAATTCCCTATGACCGACTCGAGACGAAAGGCCCTTGAACGCTTTCCGAATTACGCCGTAGCGATCTCTCCCTACGAAGGCACCGTGACAGTAATAGCCGGAGACACGGTAATCGCCAAAACCAAAGCGGCTTTACTCATCCAAGAGACACGGCACGAAGATGTCTACTACCTGCCAAGGGAAGATGTTGACCTGGATTTATTGACCGCTACAGACCAATCGACCTATTGCCCTTTTAAAGGTCACGCTTCGTACTGGAGCTATACAGACGACAGCAACTTTGAAAATTTCGTATGGGGCTACGCAGAACCTTATGAGCAGGTTAAAAGGCTCGCGGGTTACATGTCTTTTTACACTCATAAAGTTGTCCAGATTATCGACTGAAAGTATCGTCATTTTAGATTTCCTGCAAAAGAAACGGGTTAGTGGGTTAGAATAATTGCATTGCGGGTGTAGCTCAGTTGGTAGAGTTCTAGCTTCCCAAGCTAGTTGTCGCGAGTTCGAATCTCGTCGCCCGCTCCAATTCATTTCCCTATTACCTTCTAACCCGTCTCCAACACCCTAAACCATCTCCAACATCTGGCTTCAAACAGAGTGTCTTTGGACGTCGCAACAAAAACACTAGCTTGTACCCATTCGGAAATCCGAGAAAGGAGCCCATCTCGCTCAAAAAACCGACCCAACGTAGATGTTCCCTTTAAAAAGTCAGGGAGCCAGAAGGAGGAGGATGACGCCGCTGATTAGGACGGCCATACCCAGAAGCTCCATTTTTTTTGGGCGTTCTTTAAAATAGAGAATCGATATTGCCAGCGTCAGTACGAATTCAACCTGGCCGAGGGTTTTGACATAGGCCGCCCGTTCCAGGGTGAACGCGGTAAACCAGCCGGCGGATCCAACCACACTGGTGGCACCGACAAACATGCTCGTCTTCCACTCTCTGAAAATGATCCTAAGTTCGGCAGCATTTTGTACCACCAGCATCACAAGGCACATCAATGTCTGCACAAGAATCATGTATGCCAGGGTCAACGCTGCTGTGAACATCGCATCATCCACAGCAAAAGACAGACTTGCCTGACGGATCAGCAGCGATGTCAGCGAGAAAGCCAAACCAGCCCCTAAGCCATAGAGCGATGATAGATTCCAAAGGTCGCTGATCCTTCCAGATTTAGAAACCGTAATCAGCACAAGTCCAACAACACAAGCCAACATCGCCATCCACCCGAGTCCGGACACCAGTTCCCCAAAAATCGTTAACCCAATCACAGCTGTGATGAGAATTTCAGTCCTGATATAGCAGCTACCAACTACAAAGTTCCGCAGGGTAAACAAACGAATGAGCAGAATGGTCGCAACAATCTGTAGGAACCCGGCAGCGATACCGTAGGTAATAAACAGTGTGTTTGGCTTTGGAATAGAAGCGTCTCTATCGACCAGCAACCAACCGAGATACATTGCAACGAAAGGTAACCCAAACAGATAACGGACCAGCGTTGCCCCGAGCGGCGATATATCCACTACCAGGGACTTCTGGGCGGCTGTACGAACAGCCTGCATGGTCGCCGCCAGCAGTGACCAGAAAACCCAACTCTCAAGCATTAGCTGGCGACCAACAAAAAAGGCTGCGAATTGCAGCCTTTTCCCTGAACAAGCTTTGCCTTACAACGCAGCAAGAATCGCCTCGGCTGAGCTCACTTCAAAAGCACCACCCTGCTCAAGGTTCAAAGCTGTGATCTTTCCGTCTTCGGCTATCAGCGAATAGCGGGTTGAACGAGTACCAAGCCCAAAGCCTGAACCATCCATCACCGTGCCCATCGCATTCGTGAAGTCACCATTACCGTCGCCAACCATCATAATTTCTTCGGCATTCTGGCCTTTGCCCCAGGCATCCATTACAAAGGCATCATTGACTGATACGCATACAATGGCATCAACACCCGCAGCCTTGATTTTGTCAGCATTAGCCACATAGCCAGGCAGATGAGCTGCACTACAAGTCGGAGTGAAGGCGCCTGGAACGGCAAATAGAACAACTTTCTTGCCGGCAAATAATTCCGCCGTAGTAATTTTTTGGGGACCCTTATCACCCATAATATTCATGGTGGCTTCTGGTATTGAATCGCCTACTTGAACGCCCATTTTGTAGCTCCTACTGGTAAATTTTGTGAAGTTTTTGGACCGCCAAGTCTCTCTTTTCGCAGCAGAATGTGCAAGCGTACAAAAGGAAATTTGATCCTGACCGAGCTAATCCAGCGCGCTGCCGACCGCGGCACCCATGTATCGGGTTTCACCAGCCACCTGTTGCAGTTTCATTTTTTGGATCCGCCAGCCGGTGCCGGGAATAAAAACAGCTTCATCAAAGTAAGTGCCGAGGAAAAGCCAGACTTTTTCATCCTTTTGCTCATGCCATGCTTGGAGGTAACTTTCCATGGAGGCCATGCCCGCCAAAACCTTACACTCAGCGTCCAGCTCCAACGACTTAATTTCAACCAACTGCGTCCCAATCAGATGTTGCGTAGGACCCAACTCACCCAAAGCACCCACCACCAGATCTACCCAGGCGTCCGGACCCACTTGCGGTTCACGATCAGGCCCGGCGTCCAACTGTGCATCTGCCGTGAAGATCCGATGATAAATTGCTCTGCCTTCGGCAATCGACTCCGGGGTCGCAATACCAATCTGGTCTGTTGCTTTCGCATACCAGCGCCTAAGGTACTCGACCTCCTGAATAGCCTGTGTTTTAGCGGCGGTTTCATGACAGCTCATTGCATATCCTCTGTTAACAAACACTATGCCAGTCAATAAAAGGCTGACAAATAACACCTTTGATAATGCGGTTTTCTTTAACCGGCGGTTTAGCATCACTACACTCCTATTTTCTGTATCATGCCTACCTTCTAATCGGCAGGAATTACTCACATCAACAACGAACTTACACGAAACTGGATTCTATTGCTTGCCGCTTCGACCGGCGTGATTTGCAGTTCAATCGTTCTGCCATTTTACTCTCTGGGCGCACTGGTTGTGCCAATCACTGAAGAATTTGGCTGGTCGCGAGCAGAATTCCAACTCGCTCTCCTGTTCAGCACCGGTACCGGGGTCATTACTGCGCCCCTGGTCGGCATTGTTATTGACAGACTCGGCGCACGAGTAGTTGCCCTGTCAGGTCTGGTGGGACTCAGTTGCGCGCTCGTGCTCGCAGCCTTCCAGAACGGTCAACTCTGGGTTCTTTATTTCGTCTATACAGCGATGGCCTTCCTTGGTGCCGGCACCATCCCGGTCACCTGGACCCGGGCAATCACCAGCATTTTCGTCGCTCAAAGAGGGCTTGCGCTGGGTATTATGCTCAGTGGTACCGGTATCTGCGCTATCACCATTCCGCAACTCACTGTGTGGCTGACCTCTGAATATGGATGGCGAACGGCTTATCTTGGACTCGCGGCACTACCGATACTATTGGCTGGCCCATTGGTTTATTTCTTTTTCAAACCAACAACAAATGTTGAGGAAGGCAGTGAAGCAGCCATAGCTTCGGAGCAAGGCATGACATTTTCTGAAGCAATACGGAGTTACCGTTTCTGGGTGTTGCTGATGTCCATCTTTCTGGTCTACATCGCTATGTCAGGCATGGTGCCTAACCTTATTCCTGCCCTGCAGGACCAGGGCATTCCCGCCCAAAAGGCAGCCACCGCCATCAGTATTTTTGGCATAGCGGTTATCGCCGGCCGACTCGTCGTCGGATACCTGGTGGATAAACTCTGGGCACCAGGTGTAGCTGCTGTTGCTATATCTCTACCGGTCATTGGCAGTCTGATGCTAGTCGGCGCGCCCGGGTTTTTTATCGCCTGTGTCGCAGCAGCGTTTCTGGGCTTTGCAGCGGGTGCTGAACTCGACCTTATGGCATTCCTGGCAGCAAAATACTTTGGGCTACTACACTACGCCAAAATCTACGCGGTTCTCTACGCCGCGCTGGCTCTGGCGAGCGGCGTTGCACCGATGATATTCGCCACAATTTTTGATGTTACCGGAAGCTACAACATTGGCTTTCTGTTCGGCGCTGGTTTTTTCGCCGCAGGGGCACTCATGATGCTGACACTGGGTAAGTATCCGGCTCCCGCTTATGATGCCGGCACAAGCGATCTCTAACCGACAACGATCATATTTCCTGAATCGAGACCTGAAGCCTTGCATCCTTCCTGATAGGTCTGCAATACCGACTTTGCATCGACAATCCCCAGAATGCTGCCGCCTTCGTCAATATTTACATTGCATCCATAGATCGAAAACCAGACTTCTGTGTCCTCGGTATTGTCCTCCGAGACCAACAATGTATGAATCGAATGTGCAGGCTCATAAAGGTAGGATCCGGCACGATTCACCTGGTCGGGATATTCTTTGTAGTACCAGCTACCCGAATGAGTCACCGCAAAAACTGGACCCGTATGGTAATGCGTCTGGACTTTGTAACCAGCCGGCCACAGTGTCTTCACCACCCAAAGGCCCAGATTCAGGTCTACGTGCAACACCTTCACTTTCGAACCATCTTCTGATTCTAGCCAGGGCAAATCATTCTGGCCAATATGTAGCGCCTCACTGGCATCGTCCATTGGAATAGTGAATCCACCCTGGATGCCCGCCCCCATATCTTTTACTTCTGACATAGCTTGCCCTCATGGTTTTTCATCAGCCTACCAGCTATCTCACTCCCTGGGCTACAATCTTCAAATAAGAGGAAATCAAATGATTACACTGGTTACGTTACCACCCGCATTTGGGCTCAGGAATGTCAGCCCATTCTGCCTGAAGATCGAAATGGCATTGACGCACCTTGGCCTGAAATTTGACCACGAAACCGAGCAGGACCCCAGAAAAGCACCGAAAGGAAAATTGCCCTACCTTATTATCGATGGTGAAAAAATTTCAGATTCCGAGCTGATCTTCGAGCGACTGAACACCATGACCCAGGGTAAACTCTATGCCGGATTAACACCGGAAGAAAAGGCAACCGGCGTTGCGTTCTCGCGCCTGGCTGAAGACCACCTCTACTGGATGGGCGTCGCTAGCCGCTGGTTAGACGACAAGTGGTACCCCAATATTGTTGACGGCTTTTTCGGATTTGTCCCTGGACTGCTTCGCGGCTTCGCTTCTAACGGTGCTCGCAAGGCTGTAGCAAAAACCTACGACCTGCATGGCCTGGGTCGTCACACTTTCGAAGAGCAAAAAGGGTTCGCCAAACGAGACCTGGAAGCTATAGCGGACATAGTTGGTACAAAAAACTACATCGTCGGGGGGCGCCTTACCGCTTTCGATTTTGTGATCGCGGGTATGCTGTCAGGTTTTATGGACAATAAACCTGCCACCTGGCTGGGCGATATCGCAAATGGGTATCCTGACCTCAGGGAATATCTGCAGCGGATCCAAACTGAAGTCGGTGTCTCAGGCAAATAGGATTACCCCGAACAACCTAACTCTGTGATAGCCTAACCCTTCAGTTTTTTACAGGACTATTGGTCGTTATGGATCTCTCTTTTGGTGCTGAGTACGACGAGTTTCGTGCAGAGGTAAAACAGTTCATCGCAGAAAAAAGCGATAAATCTCCAAAACAAGCCGGCGTAGGGAACTCTGAGGCAATCGCCTGGCAAAAAACCCTCATCAATAACGGCTATGCAGCACGCACTATCCCAACAGAGTACGGTGGGTTCGGCGCTGAACCTGACATCATCGAATCCCGAATCATTGCGGAAGAATTCTCCAACGCCCAGCTCAGCACCGGACTTGGGGGCCAGGGAATCTCGATGCTGACCCCGGTGCTGCTGGAAATGGGCACAGAGGAACAGAAACAACAGTTCATTAAACCAACCATCCACGGCGAACTCATCTGGTGCCAGGGTTATTCTGAGCCCGGCGCGGGAAGTGACCTGGCCAGCCTAACTACCAAGGCAGAACTTGATGGCGATGAATGGGTCATCAATGGACAAAAAATATGGACCAGTACCGCGCATTTAGCAGACTGGATATTTTGCCTGGTAAGAACCGAACCTGAAGCGCCCAAACATCAGGGGATTTCATTTCTACTGTTCCGGATGGACACACCCGGCATCGAGATTCGACCGCTGGTTGATATGACGGGGGAAGCTAATTTCAACGAAGTGTTTTTCACTGATGTGCGAGTACCAAAAGACCAAATCGTTGGCCAACGCGGTCAGGGATGGCAGGTCGCCAATGCCATTCTGGGTCACGAGAGGGGTTCACTTGCACCACCTGATGCTGCCTTATCTCGCCTCAATGGCGTTATTAAACTTATGAATACCGAATCTGTTAACGGTGAGCGAATCATTGACAACCCGATCTTCAGGGATCGCCTAATGAAAATTCAAGGGCGCGTGCTTGCCATGAAATGCAATGACATGCGTCTGCTGTCAGCTCGTATTAATAAAGGCCAGGATGCAAAGCTGGCCGGCATGGTGGTCAAACTACTGGGAACTGAGCTTCGACATGAACTGGAATCACTCGCTATCGACGTGATGGGTGAAATAGGTATCGCCTATGGAGATAACCCGCACCTTCGGGGCAATGGTTCCTGGCAATATCAGTATATGTATTTCCTTGGACTGATCATCGGCGGCGGAACTTCCCAGATCCAGAAGAATATTATCAGCGAACGAGGGCTTGGTATGCCACGAGAACCAAAACCCGCCGCCAAAACAAACGCTTCCTAGGAGCCAATCAATGGAATTTGGATTATCTTCAGAACAAACACTCCTGCAGGATTCTGTAAACCGTTTTCTCGCAGAACAGATACCACTCGATGTAGTTCGAAAAATTGCCACCGATGACTCAAGCGATGCTCACTGTTGGAGCGGACTGACTGACCTTGGTATACCGGGATTACTGATTAGCGAAGCCAATGGCGGACTTGGGCTTTCAAACCTGGATGCTGCGGTTGTTTCTGAATTACTCGGCTATCATGTCACGCCGTCCCCATTTATCAGTTCTGCAGTGATTGCACCCGCGACGATGCAGGCTGCCGGCAGAGGCGAAGATTTACTGGGTTCAGTTGCGACCGGTGAAATTCGGATCGGAATTGCATTCGCAGAAGGCATCGCCGCCCGGAATAATGCTGGGCTGTCGGCCGACGGTGGCAAACTTTCAGGTAAATCGCTGTTCGCCCTGGATTCCCAGGCAAATTATTACCTGGTATCCACCAACGCCCAGGAGATTTACCTGGTCGATGCGAATGCGCAAGGACTGTCACGATCGAATCTAACGACAGTTGATCGAACAAGGTCCACCTGTGAGTTGACCTATGACAAGGTGGATGCCCTGCTGATCAGTGATGACCCTGAAGTGTTCAGGGTTGCTCTTGATGCTGGACTGGTTTCATTGAGCGCCGACACCCTGGGCGCTTCTCAGTGCGCTCTGGACCAGGCGGTTACCTATGCAGGACAACGCGAACAATTTAACAGGGTTATCGCATCGTTCCAGGCGGTGAAGCACATGTGTGCCGAGATGGCTGCCAGTCTGGAGCCTTGTCGGTCAATGGTTTGGTACGCCGCCCACGCTCTGGAAGAAATTCCGCAGGAATCAACAATGATGGCAAGCCACACCAAGGCACATCTTTCTGAGGTAGGGCAGTTTGTCACCCGGACGGCTACCGAAGTACACGGTGGCATGGGCTTTACTGATCTTGTTGGCCTGCACTACTGGTTTAAGCGAACGGGATTCAACCGACAGCTGCTGGGTTCACCGGAACTGCTGCGGGAACGGGCAGCGCGTATTCAAGGCCTCGCTGCCTGATATCTGCCATCAGCAAAGAAACCCCATAATATCTTGCCAGGCCTGTTTGTCCTGGATAAGAAACAGGTGCCCGCCTTCATACCAATTTAGCCGAGCGTTCCTGATGCCATCACAGAGCGCAGCCTGATTCTCCGCAGGCGCGATTCCATCATGTCGTCCGGCGCAGATAAGCGTTGGCAAATCGATTTCCCGCAACCGGTTTATCACGTCGTGTCCAGCCCTCGCCTCCAGTTGAAGCCGGGCACCCTTTTTATATTCATCAGTTAAGTGGTCCGCCAAAGCGCCGGCCAGAGAGTGGTCAATCAGTTTTTGCACCCGGTCGGGATTCGCCGCTTGCCAGGCTTCGTCCCTGCGCGTATCTGATACGGCCATTAGTTTCATTAGCCGTTCTACGGCTTCTATGCCTTCAGGCAACTTATGAAACGGATAGCTGGGCAAACTGCCTCCCGGGGAAGTGCAGCAGATCACCAATCGGCGAATACGATCAGGATGCCGCAAGGCCAGGTGTTGAGCGACCATACCGCCGAACGACACACCGATAACATCCACGGTGTCGTGATCAAGCGCGTCCAGCAGGTACGCGGCGTCATCTGCATATTGTTCCATGGTGTACGGGCCATTCGGTTTCCCGGATTGACCAAGCCCACGCTGATCGTAAGCGATAACGTGATGTCCTGAAGCCAACGGTCCATCCAGAACGCCAGGCTTCACTCGAAGATCACCACCCGTGCCACTGATGTACAGTACAGCCGAACCCTTGCCCCGTTCCTCGACGTAAAGCTCAAGATTCTTTGTTGTAACAAATCCCACTTAAGTCACCACTGCATGATCAGATAAAGCCGCGATTTCTTTGTCTCATGCCCAAAAGGCATTCTGGTCTTGATCAAGCTTTCAGCAATGCTTTCCAACGCAAGTGCTTTCAATGTACCTCCTCTGAATGCTTTGCTTCTCTCGGCTCTTTTTCCCCTACACTAATCTCCGGCAGATTGGTTCCGGCGACTGTCGATTTTTCCTCCTGATCACCACTTAAAATGAGATAACCCGACAATAAAACGATCGAAATCAGTGTGCCGATGAAATACTGCAGCCTGTCAGACTTTCTGAGCTTTTCAGTCATTTTTTGTACTTGCTTCGTAGTGGGCACTCGATATCCTACACCTCCCTGACTCGAAATAGCGAACCTGCCCGTGACTACCTATTCTCCGCTACCAGAACCCATGCGAGCACCAAAAGCCGCGACCGAATCAACAAAAGCACTGC
>Ga0315321_10000119_pt1 | contig 49326 bp, 69 predicted proteins | sample M180m21515metaG_FD_203464 | JGI IMG/M metagenome (GOLD analysis project Ga0315321, IMG submission 203464) | Ammonia-oxidizing marine archaeal communities from Monterey Bay, California, United States - M1 80m 21515 | ecosystem: Environmental > Aquatic > Marine > Intertidal zone | place: USA... | reverse complement strand
TTGCGACTACGAGAGAGAGGTCGATAGCTAGTATCTGTGTAAACCATCATAAAGAAAAACTCCTGCTATTTATTTAATATGTATATTATACTAAAAAATAACAGGAGTGTCAAGAAATATTTTAGAGGTCGTCTATATTCTCATCTGTTTTAAGCTCAGATTCTTCTTTCTCTTTTGGAGATAGCGAAGAGGCTGGGCCAATCTTTAGGGAGTCCCACTCCATTGTAGAGGTGAAGGAGTCCATAGAGTTGTTACGCATCTTAACACAGTTGAATGTAATACATCCATCCTCTGGTGACCAAGTTTCTAGTGCATAAGCTGCATCAGCCGCATCTAGAATACCTTTTGCAAACCTGGCTTCACCTGTAGCATCTGTTTGGTAAGGAGAGAAGATTGGAACCTCAAATTCTTGAGCCATGGCCTTCAAAGCCTTACTAACTTCTATCTGTTCAGTCCAGTCATATTGACCGCCTCGTGAAGGCAGTGCTGAGCGTTTTACTTGATTGATATAGTCAACAATGACTACACCTACATTGAGCGCTTTGACTTTCTTATCTAATTCCGCTCTGATTTTGGATATAGTCAGAGATGGATCGTAAATAACATCTAACTGCTGAGTCGGGAGAAGCTCGCAAGTAGTTGTAAGATTACGATGGAATTTTTCGAAGTCTCTATGCTCTCTGTATTCTTTCAAACGCTCTTCACCGTTCTGGAAGCGGTTAGCCCACCATCCAGCAACCTTTTCCCACTCTGTAACATTAAGGTTTTTCAACTTTAATCTAGAGAATGGTATCCCCGTTGCGATTGAAGCACAACGTTGAAGAATTTGGCGGCTATCCATCTCAATAGTGAAATAGAGAGCTGACTTGCCTGAATTAAATACATTATTAGCTAGGTTAGAACAGGTTATAGATTTACCCGCCCCACGACGACCGCCTACAAGAATGAGATCTCTAGGAGAGAACTTAATCTTATCGTCGTAGTCAGCATTTAGACCTAAGGGCAGGTACTTGCTTACTTCTTCATCAGGATCGAAGAGAGGAATATATTGCATATTCTCTTCTGGGTCTTGAAGCTCTACTTTTTGTTCTACATCAAGTACGATCTGGTGAAGATGTGCAAGAGACTCATCCGCGTCTTCAAAAGCCACAGACTGATCTATATAGGTTTCAAGAGACCCTAGAATTTCTTTCTGAGCATACTCATTTTTTAGGTACTCCAACAGGTGTAGAGGCTCTGCCTCTACTTCTACGCTTTCAATAGCGTAGAGCCTGTCACGAGTAGCACCATCACGAATCTCATAGCGAAGATCATCAAATGTAGGAACTTGATGAAACTTCTCGCAATGAGATTCGATAACCTTGTAAAGTGTATTATACTCTGTAGGTAAGTAATGCTTACGCAGACGGCTCCAAGTCTCGAAGTCTTGCAGAGCAATGACTTGCTTGATTAAAGCACTTGCGATATTCAATCTAAGGTCTCCCGAACCTAAAAACAAATGCTAACCAGGATTAGTTAGCATTTGGACAAACTATGATTACTGTGCGGCTTTAGCGGCTTTCGCAGCGCCGTCGTAGTCAGCAGCAGTGATGCCACGACGAGTAAGCATAGTTTTAACACCACGAACAGTCTTGCCAACCGCTTCTGCGATCTGCTCTACTGTAAGGTCTGCAATGTTGTCGATAGAGGCCAATGGATCCTCTTTCGCTGCAGACTTGGTGGTTTCCTGGCGTGGGATAGCATCGATAGCGCCAGAACGGAGAAGGCTAAGAGCCTTGCCACGAACAGAGCTTACGGAGCGATCCATTGCATCAGCGATAGCTTCTACAAATGCGCCAGACTTAACAAGACTAATAAACTCTGCTTCTTCAGCGTCCGAGTAAGTCTTAACAGACTCGACCTTAGGAGCAGGCTTAATGTGGCCTGTCAGTTCCATAGACAGAATCTTTCCTTGAATCTGCTTAGGAGAGAATGCGCCATTTTCGAAGTACTGAGAGACTTCAGCGTAAGTGTAGCTGCCGCTGTTGTCTTCTACGAAAGTAGCGAGTGTTGCTTCTTGATCTGCTGAGAAGGCTTTACCTGCTGCAGCTGATGCGAGCTCTACTTCGAAGCCCATCTTACGGAGCTTGCTAGATACTGAGCGAGAAGATGTTTCAAGCTGCTCTGCAGCGCCTGCTACAGTTGCTTGTGATACGGGAGACTCATCACCGACATAGGTAGTGAGTTCAGTTGTGCGTTCGTCATTCCACTTAGGGACTGCCATTATATATTCTCCAAAATAAAAGTTTTAAGGTTAGTAACTATTTCTACGCCAGATTCTCTGGCTTTTTGAGTTTTTAACGATTCTACACCACTTTCGTTTACTAGAATCGTTACATCTTTTGTTAAACTGCTTTTGACTGTATATCCCAAGTCTTCCAGAGTACTAGCTGCTTCGGCTTTCGTTTTGTAACTATTTAATTTGCCTGAGATACAAACTGTACCTTTGGTTGCAACATTAACATTACTACTAGCCTTGCTAAACTTAAAACTAAAGGGGAGATACCCATCATAGTAGGAATAGAAGTCCCTATGTAGCCAGGAAATAAGACTCTCAGTAGCTTTCTGACCTAGTCCTGCTCTTTTGCAGCTATCGTCGTCTATGTCGCTTATTGAGTTGCAGACTTTTGATAATTTTTCTGCGGCAGTTTTACCGATCAGAGGAATACTAAAAGCTGGCAAAAGAGTCTCAAGACCTACTTTCTTAGAGTTTTCTATCTCTAGTAACAGTTTGTGTCCTAACTTCTCGGAAGAGAGCTTCTCACATAAATCACTTAATTCGAGCGAATAAATATCCTCCAAGCTAGTAAGACCTAGCTTAGTGATAGACGCAGGACCAAGTCCTTTAATCTTTAGTGTTTTTGCGAAATGCTCCAACTTCTTTGTTGATTGTGAATCACAGGCTTCGTTCCTACAGTAAAGTAGATGGTTAGACCATTCAAGTGACGATTTGCACGAAGGGCAATGTGTCGGGGCTTGAATTTCTGTCATTCGGGTTCTTCCTCAAAGTTGAAAAGATATTATACGGAAAACTAAGGTAAAAGTCAAGAATTATTTTTTTACAGGTTAACAACTTTCTTAACTATTCTCGGAATGATCTCACCAGAGCGAATAACCTCCACCTTACATCCTAATTCCAAGTCCAATTCCCGTATGTATTCAATGTTGTGCAGAGTTGCTCGGGATACTACTGCATCTCCAATCTCTATAGGCTCTAGAATAGCTACAGGACTTACGACCCCGCTTTTACCTACTTGCCATACAACATCTAGGAGTGTTGTTATTACTCCTTCCTTCTGCTCTTTGAGAGCAAAAGCTCCGCGAGGATGATGTGCTGTGTAGCCCATCTTCTCGAAGTTTTTATAGCTATCCAATCTGTATACTATTCCGTCAGTTGGATACTCATCAGCATTAAACTTATGTACAGTATTAAACTGTTGTACTTGTAGAGAGTTCAGTGCCATTGCCCAGGATGAAAATACGTGGTTTCCTTGGATGTCATAGGCTACAAACGTTAGAGGGCGTTTCTTAAATTCTTCGATATCTTTCAGATTCAATGACCCCGCTGCGACGTTACGAGCATTCGTAACGGAAGACGGGCATACTACTTCTCCAGTAATTTGTACGGTACCTGGTTGCATAATTTCATTAGGTACTAGAAGCCGTACTTTGTCTGTAATATCTTGACCTTTGTTACCATCTCCACGAGTTAGTGCCATAGCAAGCTGTCCTTCTACATAGAGTATAGAGATTGCTGCTCCGTCTAACTTAGGGGTAGAAATGTACCCGTCTAAATCAGGAGCATCATTAATATCGAAATACTTCTGTAAAGAGTACATTTTATAGCGGTGAGGAATCCCACCAGAAATAGTGTGTCCAACTACATTATAGGAATACGCTTGAGCTAATCTATCAAACTCTTCGTCTGAGATGATTGGCTCACCCTTATAATAAGCAGCACTAGCGGTATCTAAAAATTCTTTCAAAGGCTTCTCCAAATTTATATGTATATTATATAAAATTTATAGGGTAGAAGTCAAGAATTATTTGTAGATATCCTGAATTAGTTCTTTGAAGTTTTCCTCTATGATCTCTTTTGATTCTGCTAGGGATAATATCTCTGTCAGTCCTATAAACATTTCTTTTGAATTGGAAAAGTCAATAGGCATAGAGATACCCTCTGGAGTGGGTCGCCACTCTTCAAAGAAATCTAGGTAATACTTTCTAAGGCTTAAATATTCAACCCCACGAAAGTTGCTTACAGTTAAACGAATCTGAACTTCTTTATCAGAGTCGTAATGTATAATCCTTTCGTAGAGTTCCGGTGCTTGATATAAGTCCATTCTACCTTCCGTTTTTTAGTACAGAAGCTAGAGGAACTACACTGGTAACAGTGGAGGGCTTTAGAAGTCTATAAGAGTCAGTATCCCAACAGAACATTAACAAAGTAGTTTTATCTTCCTTGGCTCTGCTATTCTTTGACTTTATATAAGGCGTAGAAAAATCTAAAGTACAAACATTATACTTTAGCTTATTCGAGTTCTCACTTCTATATGTTATAACGGCATCGCCATAGTCTTGCACTAGGTTAGCCAGGTCTTCTTTTTTCACACTTTCTCCTTCGATTGCAGGTTAGCAAACTTTTTTGCAGTACTGACCTCATTGGTGAAAGGTTTAGGTACAAAAAAACACCGGGGAGCGGGGGACTCCCTGGTGTTCACCAAGTGGTTTATTACTTGGATTTAGGCATTGATAGCGGCAATTACACCAGCAAAATACTGGGCAGCTTTGCCTGTCAACTTATCAACAATATCATTGTCAATTTCTTGACCCGCATCAGTGAGTGCGGCTATCAAGGACTCCTGAGCGGCTACTTTTGATACTCGCGTACCACCAGTACTGCCTCCAGAAGATTTACTTGAAGCTGCAGGAGTCTTCTTAACATAAACACCAGCTTTAGTCAGAATCATACGAACACCATTAGGTGATTCTTCGTACTCGTCTGCTAAGTCTTTAACGATTTCCATCGAGTTTTCAGGTGTTGGGTTGGCTTCTTCATACGCTTCAATTACTGCTGCTTTCTTATCATCGTCCCATGCCACGATTTTTTACTCCTTGTTTCAAATTTGAATAGATATTATATAAAATTTTTGAGCATCTTGTCAAGATTTATTTTTTAGATGCTCTTTAAGTTTACACCATATTTCTCTAGGTGAGAGAGTTTACCTAGGTCATACGCTGTAGAGCTTGCAAAGAAGCCACCTGCTGATACGCCTGGGAACATAGAATCTTCACTATCTGTATCTTCTGAAATATGTATGTCGTAGCACTTGCAAGCATACCTTGTTTCATAGTCAGTGTTAGTGAGACCTTTTTTAGACTGAACATAAGTAGGACTTAGTTCATTCATAATAGTACCTGCACGATGGTATCGAGCAGACCATACTATTTCTCCTACTTCAAAAGAGTCGGAAACACACTCATCTGGAAGATAGTCTACTTCTCCTGCTTGCTCTTTTGAAGTAAGTCTTTGAGGCACTCCTACGCGCTCAATAAGATTTTTTACGAACGAAGGAGAGCGGTAAAGACTTTTTGCTATATCAGATATAGTCATACCTTGAAGATACCCCATAACTGCTTCGCTAATTTCGGTATTACTAGCGGCCTTACCTCGATTCATTGACTTACGTTTAGAAACATAAGCTGCTGTTTCTAAGTAGTCTTCAATGATTTTATCTAGTCTCGTAGTGTTATACGAGATATTGAGCATATCACATGCCGCTTTTTTAGTAATTGCTGAAGTCGACGAATCCTCTTGTGGGTTCAGCATCAAATATACTTTTTTGACGTTCGACTGACTCAGATTCTCGTAGTCTTTCTTCTTTACTCCGCGCCTCAAGTTTTGCCTCCAGTTTGAATAATAAACAACATATTGCATGTGCTTCGTGATAGCACTCTGTTTCTGGGTCTAGGTCTTCGCCATCCATAATTGCAAAGATATGGCGTAGAGCCGCGCCAGTGTATCTATTCTGTAAGTTAGCTAGCTTCTTCCAATTATCTTCATCGTACTTCTGAGCGCCAAAAGTCAATACTTTTGCTACTTCTTGGGTTGATTTTGGAGGAAGTAGGTACATGCGGGGCTTTTCGCCATCATACTTCTTGCCTTCACTCATAGTTTTTATCTCCGAATAGCCAGGCATACAACTCTACTTCAGAAACTAGACCGTCGTAATCCTCAGTTTCTCCAAGAAATTCTGCTATTTCACACACTATGTCTAGTGCTACATCGTGATCTTCTGAGAGCTGCTTCATATGCTCTATTCTTTTTTCGCTAATCATCTTCGATTACCATCCAAGTTATGAATATACCGCTGCCCATAAGAGCGCAGAATATTAATAATAAACTTTCCACTGATTTCTCCAATAAAAAGATATTATACTAAATTTAAATGAATTCGTCAAGAGATAAATTCAGTTACCATAGGAAATATACTCTTTATTTCTTCTGCACAGGCTAGTGCAATTTCTCGATGTTCCTTCTGCGTTTCGACCCCACTACGAATTTCAATGTAGTGAAGCCAGCTACGCAAAGTCCCGTTCATATACATACGCGTAGGCGTGCAACCCTCTGGAAGGACTGCTCGCGCTTGCTCTTTCGCTATACCAGATTTGAGGGCATACTCATAAGCCATCCTAGCGGCTGAGATTACATTGCGCTGAGAGTTCTCCCAAAACGCTGCAATGTGTGCGTTATCGCACTCTATACTATTCTGGCGATTCTCTGTATCCTGCATACGAGCTTCTCGCAATACAAAGTCTGCTAGGTCTCCTGGCTCTGCGTAGCGTTGGCTAAACTCTTGAAAAGAGAAGCTACGGTGACGCAGTATCTGCTTTGAGATGTCTCGTGTAGTTTCAATCTCGATACATACAGATGCCATTTCAAAGGGAGACCAGTGTTTATGCTTTACTAGATATCGAACTAATTTCTCCGCAGTGAGAGAATTGTTCTGGTTACTAGGGTTTGATACTCTGGCGATATAGGCAATATCTTCTAAAAGATTATTGTCACTAGAACCCTTTGAGTAACTTATTAACTTAACTTTCATCGTGTAATCCTTTTCTCATAGTCTGCATAGTCTTCACTCCACCAAGGAGGTTTTTCACGATACTTCCACTCTGCAAAGGTAGCTTTGTCTAGATGATAGTAGTCGCGATAAGACTGTATAGGGTTATCATAATCTTTTAGATCGTCTGGCATTGCCAAACCAAAGGTAGTGAAACCTTTGCGAGGCATATTCTTCGGAGCAGGTAGTTTATTTACTACTTCTACGATTGATTTATGCTGCTTACCATAACGATAATAGTATTCGTCATTCAAAGCATTACCATAACAATGCGTCCACTCAAAGTTATCTAAGGACGAACGCACCCATATAGTACAAGGATGATTGTACATCATGGGCAGATAAGGTGTTAGAGGCCTTTCTTCTAGAGGTAAATGCTTTATATCTTTTTTAAGCGCATTCAAATGATCACGCTCATCTTTCTCAAGAGCACGAGGTACAAAGCCTAAATGCTCGTCTATCCAGATAGCAGTACACATTAGCTGTGCTACTTCTAGGGGCATTTTTACAATATGCTTATCAACATGGTACTCAGCGCACTTGTCGAGGTCTTCGTCTAAATAAAATAAATTCAAAGGTAAATCTCCATTTCAGCATATATTATACTAAAATGGAGATGATTTGTCAAGAAACATTTTCCAGTCGTACCATAAGGCGTTCAGCACGGTTTGGTACCTGTTTGTGCCACTTGCTATCCCTACCTTCCTTAGCAGCCTCTTTCCAATCTTGTAGTAGCAAAGCTTCTCGCATTTTTTTAAACTTCTTCATGCGAGTTCGACCCATGTTAAACATCATATTAACCAGGATCTCGTGGACGTCTCTAGGCCAACTAGAGAACCTGTCTCCGTATAAAGCTTCACAATCTCCAATTGCTATACAGAGGTCTTGTTCAAAGGCTTCTCTGACTCGCTTTTCGGGTATTGAGGTTCCGAGCGGCTCCCAGTATTCTTTGTCTTCTCGAGTGATTCTATGCCCGATACCAAATGTTGGGTAACCGAGGTGATCGATATAGATGACATATTTTACTCCTTCATCAGCTTCCAACTGCTTTTGTATTCTTTCTACATTCATTTTCTACCCATAAATCCTACTGCTGCTCGTACACCAAATGATGCTGCAACAATTACGCTAAGTGTGTATTGATACCATGCTGGCATTTCTTCTAATGCTTGGAATCCCGCATGAACGTATTCTACAGTTTGAGGAAAGAAGCACAATATCATAGGAATACTAAAGAGCAAGGTTAACCACTCGTCTTTCCATGATGATCCAGAGTTAGCTGCCATGATTGATTCCCAATCTGCTTTACTCTGAGCCGCTGTTACCATTACCTGAGCTTCCGCCTCGGCTTTGGCTTTCATCTTACTGTTTTTACCTTCCAGCCAGGTTTGTCCCAACCCCGCTATAGAGCCTACTATTCCGCCCCACATATTTCTATCTCTGGTCTTTCGACGCTTGCTTTTACACTATTACTAATTCCAATAGCAAAGAAGCAAATAAGTATTGTTATAAATAACAGCTTAGGGTCTAAATTTATCACGAAGTTTATGCTCCCAATAAGCAAGAAACATACAGCCCCATACATACGCTGCAAAAATCATACTTCCTAATATAGCTAAATCAGTCAATATCTCCATAAATTTCCGCCATTACTAAATCGTTAGAGAGGAGCCGAAACTCCTCCTCTAACTCTCGACACTCTTTAGTGTTCTCTTTTTCACATTGCCTAAGTTCTTCTAGGCGTGCTCGTATTACTGCAAGTTCTTCCATGTAAACGCTCCAAAAAACATTTCATCTTCTGACATCTGACCCCAAGGTACATCTCTACTAGGGTCTGGATTCATTGGATTATCTGCTGAATTATCAAACGCTCCTTCTACAAATAGTCTTGTACCTGCAGGCAAGAATTTAGGCTCTCTCCAAGTATATGATAGCTGCCAAGCATAGTCATATCGTGGAACATCGATAAGCTCTTCTGAAGTACCGTCTGGGTAGAATGCTGTGGCTTTCATACTCTTTCCTCGAAAGTGCATATGAGGTAAGAAGGTATGAAGATTTACATCATTCTTCAACACTACTTCTGCTGTCTGTACAAAATTAGGGTCGAATGCAGGAATAGTTGTCCAATTGTTAGGGAAGATGCAAGCACAATCGCCTGCCATTCTATCTTCTGGTACTACGCCTTCATCGTGAAAGTACAAACCAATTCGTGCTTCGTCTGTTCTGGCTGTACCGTCTGGCGTGTAGTGTAACTGTAGATTTACTGTCGAACCTGCTCTTAGCAAGCCACCAGTATTTTCGTCATAGAAGTCTGGATCACCCCCAGGAACATACGCACTTACGCTCGCATAGTCCATGTTCTGCTGTTCTGCACCTTGTGTGCCTAAGATGTTGCCGTTGCGTTCACCTGGTACTGATACTGAGTTTAGCATGTGATGCATGACAGTAGGCTCTGAGGGTAGGAACTGCGAACCACGAAGCCACTTGTCTTCAGTTAGTCCCAAGTCAACGCCCACATAACGATAAGGAATTGATCTAGGCCCCATTGTACCAACAGCAGGAATCTCTTGAGGAGGTACTTCAATCACCATATCAGGCTCTCCGTGTACCCACTCTGAAGTAGAGTACACAGTCTCTGTTAGAGGATCTCGATCGCCTTCTACAGGAGCACCTGCATTGACCCACTCAACAATTGTACTCATTTCTAGATCACTGAGTGTTCTATGATTGATGATTACATCTGCATACTTGCGGTCAATCTGACCTGGGGGCATTTTTAGATTTACAACTGCTTCTTTGATTGCAGGAGCAAAAGCTTGAACCATTCTGTAATCAGTCATAGCCCACGGTGCAATACCCCCTTCACGATGACAGCTTTGGCACTGTTCAACAAAGATAGGAGCTACATTTTTTGCATAGTCTATCTCTGCTGCTTTTGCAGCAATTGTAATACCGCACAGTAGTGCTGTCCATATTGCTACAGTGCTTAACCATAACAGTTTTTTAATACTATTCATTAATCATCTCCCATAATACTTCTGGAGGCTTTCAGCTCCTTATAGCCTTCATCATCTAAATGCGTAATTGCCAGCCAAGCGTGAGTCATCTCATCGCCAGTGCGTGAGCCACCCATCACAAACATATCAGGATCTGGGTTGTTGGGGTTCGCCGCTGTGTTATCGTACCACTGCTTGAGAACAATCACTGCGCCTTCTGGAATCAATGGAGCAAAGTCTGGATCATATAGATGGCTGTGATGCCATGTAGCACTCCACTTGCTTATCTGACTGATCTGCTCTGTGACACCTGTAGCTGGATAGAAGATTTCAAGACTAGCAGCGTTCATACGAAGATGACCATGGGGCTGAAAGCTATCTAAACGCACAGGATGATCGAAACTGTGAAAGCCTTGCGTCATTGCATATCCATTGGGTGGGACTACTAAATCGTCCTGGTTGCCAAGGCGATACAAGCTCAAGTCTTGCTTGTATTTCAATTGTGCGCTTTCCTCTTCTGTGTATAACCAAAGACCGATTTCTACTACATTGTCCTTGATAACACTTCCAGGAGCCATCGCTCCAAGACCACCTGGGAACATGTGTATATCCCACGATACTTCTGCGTTTGCCGGGATAGTTCTGCATACTCCTTCTGGAACAATCTCTCCCCACTTTCCCATAGCATACTCAGTAAGCATACCTTCTCTGCCTCCCTCAGTAATAATACTTGAGTTAGCGTGATGCACTACTGCCTTTGCATTGCCACGAGGCTTAACTTGTACTGCTTTAATACAACGATCTTCAGTAAGACCTGTAGGTACTAAATGTTTGTGCCACAGATCATTACCGTTCGCAGGAATATCAATTGCTACTGAAGGAATGATTGCATCAGGTGCGCCAAAGTCGGCTTCGAAATTCCAAGCCTCTGGGTCGCCCATTTCTGGAAGCTGTACAATTGTGTCGGAATCGCCATACAATGACCCCGTTGAGACCCATGCTACAATAGTGTCAATATCTTTTTGTTTAAGTCGCCAATCGCCTTGTAGACTCTGAATTCCAATACCGTGATCGTAAGCGTATGGAGGCATTTCTCGAGAAGCTACTTTCATCGAGATGAGAGGCGCCCAAGGACGTACTTGTTCATAGGTTTCGAAGCTCATTGGCCCAATACCACCTTCTCGGTGGCAAACTACGCAGTTATTGTTGATAATATCTGCTACATTGTCTGTGTACGTCTGCGAAAAGGCTTTTCCACCTATTCCTAGACCTGCGCAGAATGCTACTACGTTTATCGCGAGTTTAATCATAATTTCTCCAAGAAAAAGGGTCGAGATTTCTCCCGACCCTGCTGGTCTTACATATTGGTTGCTACGATACTGAAAGGTATCAGTATGCTTACTGCGCATAGGGCTAACCCTTCAACGATCGCGCAAAACTTGCACGCTCTCTCGTATGTTTTAGTCTTATTCAATGACTTCTCCTATGATATTGATATAGTAATTGGGCGATCTTCTTCTGGAATCTCTTCCTGAAGATCAATACAAAGCAGCCCCCTATTCATATATGCTTTTGAAAGTTTAATATGATCCCCTACTCGGAAATTGCGTGTAAAGCATTTACCACTCAATCCTTTATAGACGTATGTTTCGTCCGGATTTTCCGTTTGCTTTGTAGTGCCTTTTACGCTAAGTACGCTTTTATGTAGTGAGATTTCAATATCCTCTTTATGCCATCCTGGTACTGCAATTTCTACTCTGTAGGAACTGGGTCCGGACTTTAAGACGTTATATCGAGGATAACCTCCATCTACTGTACTTGCAAAGAAGTCATCTTGTAAGCGGTCAAACCCTAGAAAAAATTTCGGCAGGTCTGCCATAGACAATTTATGTGTTGTCATACATATCTCCTTTCCCCCTTTCGGCGGGACTTTGAAGTCCTTTCGGTACTTCTTACTAACGTGAAAAAGCCCTCTCCAGAACAGAGAAGGCTCCAGCAGTTGGTTAACAAGGTTGCTGAGACCCCGCTTAGCTATGCAGCTAAGGAATAAACGCTGTCGTTTGCATTTATAGAGTTTGTTGCATTCAAGGTAGCTCCCGCACCTATTCTCCACATGCTTTCAGTTGTCTGTCGAATCTATGAATAGCCCCATCAAAAGAACACTGCTCCGATTCGAACGGCGTCCTAGTGTTGTCCATCTGCGCTTTCCAACAGCACCGACAGTGTTCTTTTGGTGGAGCTATCGGGATTTGCACCCGAGTCCAAACTTCCTATTACATGCTTCAACGAATTCTAATCTTCTTTAATCTTTTTTAGCTCTTCACGAAGCATATCTGCCGCCGTAGTGAACTTCATTTCGACATATTGGGAGGCAGCTTCCTCTTCGCACTCTCTTGAGCAAAACCGTGCAGCTTCGAGTACGACTTTGAACTCTTTGTCACAGGTAGGGCAAAATTTAGTAGTGTTCAAGGGGTAAGTCCGTTAAAGATTCTAGAATTTTTACTAGCCTATCTAGGTCTTCGCAAACTACTCGAAAGCACTTATAGTTACCGTCTACTGTTGTGCCACTATATTCTAGTACGTATCCATTGTCGCATACTTGAATACTAATATTAGATCGTATTTCTTTTAACATCGTTTCTTTACTACTCCTTTATAGTAGAAGGGAACATACCACCAGGGACGAGGACGAGCAAATATAAAAGTGAACTCCCACTCAACTCCGTCGTTATCTGTCCAGGTCATGTGAGGGCCTCGCCACATTACTGTGCGTCGAAGGTTTAGTTTACCCCCTCGCGTCAGGCGCTGTTGAATCGCCCAAATATAGCAATTTGACTTAAATCCATTCATCTTGCTCCCTCACATAGATAGTGCAATTGTCTAAGAATGCCTTATCTTCTAGGTCTAAATCACCCCAGCATCTGGTTATGCTTGTTATCTGCATCTGTACTAGCTTCGGGTTCTCTAGATGTAGGTTCATGGACATCATTCTGTGCAGAATGTCCAGTTTTCTGTCGAGTTGTGTGTTCAATTTCTTTCTTGTGGGCATTATAAGGTTTCTGCTTTGATTTGATTAAATTACGTACTGTTCTAAAACGATTTGCCATAATCTACCTAACAGTCTGGGTCATAGTCGTGCCATTCTTGTGCTTCGTCTGGCTCGTCGTCTTCGTAGTAATCGTCGTCTTGTATCTCTTGCAGGCACTGCTCACAGATTAGTTCAACACCACAATCCATTCCACAAATTTCACATTCATTCGTCATCGTCTTTATTTTCCAGGGTAATATACCCTTCTTCCTCTAAATGCTCTAAGCATGATGAAACGCCTTGGTTAAAGCCGCTATTGTAACTCGTGTAGACCCCGCCTAAAAGGCAGACCCCGTAGATACCGTACTCTATCCAATCCATTGTTTTTCCATTTGTTTTTTCATTTTGTATATTATACAAATTTTGAAACAGAATGTCAAGAAAAATTTTTCCACGCTTGTGGTTCTCATATTTTATACTTGACAAAACACCTCTAATTTTGTATAATATAAAAATGAAAAAACAAAGCAAAGCCTGGACGATGAAAGAGTGTGATGTTCTTCGTAAGAGGTATAACGAAGTCAGCATGGAAGAACTAAAAGAGATGCTTCCAGGACGAAACGATAATTCGATTTACAAGAAAGTTCAATACCTCCGTAAAAAGGGGTGGATAATAAGGAGAAGTAAAAATGGGAATTAAATTTAAACCTAGCGAGCCAGTACGACAGCAAGATGGAACGATTCGATATAAGCATCACTACATGAAAGCTGTTCCTACTACTACGCTCAATGAGTATCTTCAGGCTAACAATGCAAAGCCTAAGATAAAAGCAAAAGTTCGGAATGAACTTGCAAGGAGAGAGAGTGCGATCAGTAACAGTTAGAAACGGGAATGTAGACGCAGCACTTCGCGTGTTTAAGCGAAAAGTAAACAATAGTGAAGTGCTTCGAGAATTTAGAGAACGTGAACAGTATATTAAACCTTCTACGAAGCGGCAAGCTAGGAAGCAAGCCGCTGTAGTTCGCGAGAGAAAGAGGCAAAGCAATGATTGATGTGACGAACTTTGAAAAAGTAGGCGATTTTATGGAAGCCTGCGACCAAGAGATTCTAGATGAACCACAATTTCCAGACGGTGAGGTAGTACACCTTCGAACTGCACTTATACAGGAAGAGTTTGATGAGCTACTCGAAGGAATTGAGAGTCGTGATATTGTCGAAGTAGCTGATGCACTTACAGATTTATTATATGTCATCTACGGGGCAGGTCATGCTTATGGTATCGACCTAGACGCTTGCTTCGAAGAAGTACACGACAGCAATATGTCAAAACTTGTAGATGGTCATGCTCTGAAAAATGAAATGGGCAAAGTAATGAAAGGCCCGAATTATTGGGAGCCTGACCTGGAGGCAGTACTAGATGTATAAATGTCTTAGCTGCGGGGTTGGAAATATTACAAAAACTGGATGCACTATGTGCAAAGCAAAATACTTTACAGTAGAGGAATACGAAGAATGGAAAATGAAATTACAGAAGAAGAGATTAGAGGCGTCCTCCTCGAAGTAATTGGAATTGTAAACGAGGCGCGACTCGGAAATGATAGAGAAGCAAACATTGAAAATGCACTCTTTCATCTCAAAGTTATTCAAAATGAAATTGATTATATTAACATTGCAAACAGAGGTTATTCATGAGCCCTTATCCCTATGTAGATATCGCAAAGTATATGCTGCTTCATCTCCAAGATTTAGAGAAGAATCAGTGGCACTTCACTTTTGTAGAGGAAGCTCCGATGAAAGACCCCGTTGCGAGTTGGGAATGGGCACTGAAAGAAATGATTTATGCCTGTAAGCAGCGAAAAGGACGAAGAGCAGAGAAAGGCTTCGCACTTTTAGGCAAATACTTTACTCACCTTCAATTCTAGGAAACCCACATGACAATGCCAACTGAGAGATATAACTCGCTCAAGAAAACTGAGAAGTTTCTTAATTCCATTCTGAATAACCAATGGGTTCCGCAAGGTATGCGTGACGAAGCCTACTTCTGTCTACGACACTTTCCCTGGGATATACATCTCGAAGAGTTGGCGGAGGCTTGTCCGAATATACTTGAGAAGAAAGAATAATATTTTAGTTTCTGTAACCCCGCACAGGTTTTTATATCATACTCCTAGGCAAAAACAGTTCTTGTGTTCTGCTAAAAGTCATGGTATAATAAATTCATATTTTGATATACAATCAAGTCATTCTCAATATTCTTACAGATCAAAAGAAAATTGTTTTAATAGAAGATACGTTCTGTATCCCCTGTAGCGTTAGCGGAACGGGGGTCTCAGGTATACTTCTGCTTAAACCAGTTTTCTTCAATCCAACTAATGTTGTGTTTTAACTCATGTATGATTATGACTAACAAATATCAATTGGATAACCAAATAAATATCTACACACCCCGACGGGGTCAAACGAACCCCGCTACAACCTCTAAAACTCCTTTCCAAAGTTGCGTCTCTTACAAACACACATAATTTCGCCCAATTCGCAAGTCGTTAAAACCCCACACACCTTTTCTTCAATTATATACAATTATAAAAAAGCCCTCACTTGGAGGGCCTTTCTTTTCTAGCTTAGTGCATCTAGTATATTCTTTAGCGTTTGCTTTGGAGCCTTTTCTAACCCTAGTAATTTCTCTAGGTCAATTTCCAACCCCGTTGCTATTTCTGATACTAATTCTTCTTTGGTTACAGGAGTCTCTCCCGTTTTCGTTTTATAACTTTGTCGTTGGTATACTCCTTCTCTCGAGAGCTTTCCAATTATAGACTTTAGCGACTTCTCATACTTCTCTGCTAACTCTTCTACTGTTTCTCTCGTTGGGGTTTTCACATACGCCGCGACCATTTCAACCGTTTGTTCTTCAGTGTAGTTGCTCACTATTCTATTTCTCCCCAATCATCCTCGTTTAGTTTCTGATTCGTAGCATACAGCTTCCAAATAGTCGGTACGGGGTCTTTCCAGTACAGCAACAAATTGTCAAAGATTTCCTGCTGCTCTGCCAGGTCTTCTTCGACCCCGTTGAGACTTTCGTAAAGGTCATCTAACTGCTGATGAATCTCTTCTAGCTTCTGTAGCTGCTTTTCAATTCTTGGCTTTAGACCTCCAAACTCTACTACATTACTCATTTTGTAACTCCATTTAAATTTTACTCTATAATTATATCAAGGTTTTCACAAATTGTCAAGAATTTTTTTCAAGGTAATAAAAAGCCCACTTTCGTGGGCTGCTTCAAATTAGAATAATGGCTGCCATCCCTGCCATTTTATTTCTTTCCTTTTCCAGAAAGAACCCAAGAGTCACGAACTCACTCTACTAGAGCTTCCTCTCGATACGCTCGTAGGACAGCGCCTTCTTGATATCTCTAGAAGGAAGAGAGCTTCTTATTAAGGGGCTGAAGCAAACCCCCCTCTATAATAACGAGTAGAGACCCCGCTGCTTTTATACTCGTCTCGGAGTAAGGGATGCTAGTCTCCCAAATTTTTATATATTATATCGAAATCATACCACTTTTGTCAAGATTTAATTTTAACAGCCCTTAATAAAGGCTGCTAGTTGTACCAGGTCTTGCTTGCTAACTTTGACAAGTGTAGGGAATTCTTTACCAATTGCTTCTTGCATCTCAGCAACTATGTCAGCTTTACGAACGATAGGCTCTCCAGCTTTTGTTACACGCTTAGGTGTTTGGTATACGCCTTCGCGTACAAGCTTCGCTATGATGCTACGAGTGCTTTTACCGAACTCTTCTGCATACTCTTCCACAGTTTCCTTAGTAGGGGATATGTTGTAAGCGTTGAGAAGGTCTTCTGTTTGTCGATCAGTGTAGTTCTGTGTAGTCATGTTTTTTCTCCCGAAAAGGTTTTCTCTCATTTATTTGTATATTATACTGAAGTTTTAGGTCTTTGTCAATAACTTTTTTACCAATTTCTTTTCTAACTTAAAGGCTTCTTTCTCCCAGGGCTGGTCATCATACTCTACATCATTACACCTAGTACCGTCATGCCATGTTAGCGTTGGGGTGTACCCTAGTTCTCCTGCTCGAAACTGTTTAATATGAACCATCTCGTGAAGAACAGTAGCTATCATATCATAAATATCTGGAGAATGGAAGAGTCTTACCTCATATTTCTTCAAACTATTTTGTAGCGCTAGTCCTGACCATTGAGTGCTTTGCTTCTCAAACTTCAACTCAATGTTCGTCTTAAAAGGAATGTCCAAAGTATTGAAAGCGTACACAATCGTGCTAATACACGCTTCTACTTCATGCTTATTCCAGCTCTTATGTTGTTTTACTATGTCTAGCATTTTTATCCTTTATCATTCGTGCTACTTCCGGACTTAGATACATAGCATCTGCTAGTGCAGCCATCAGCACTCCAGTTACCAACATCCACTCTGTGTCACTACCATCTCTGACATTATCAACTAACTCTTTTACAATCTCGTCGTACTCTTCCATTAGTCTTCCGTCCAGGCTGTGTAATCTTGGAACAATGTATCGTACTCATTTACTTCCATCATATCCTGTACTTCGTCTAGGCTCATGTACTTGAGACACGCTACTATCACTTCTTCTGTGTTCAACCACTTCTCGTCTATCAATTCTATGAGTTGGTCACGTTGGTCTGCCATAACATTGCTCCTTTTCCAAATTATGTATATATTATACTAAACTCGAACCCTTTTGTCAATATCTTTTTGAGGCTTGGACATAAGGGAACGCACTCCAAATCCGGGGGCCGCCACGGGGTTAAAAAATGTCAAGTATTATTTGCTACAATTTACCAAAATTTATCGAGATTTATTGCTTTATGTGCAAATTTTCAAAAAATTACCCATATTTGCTTCGATATGGGTAAAAAGTTCGGTTTTTTACACATAAACCCCGCCAGGGTCTCTACGGGGTCTCAGAAGACCTGCCCTTGCGCATTAAATTCAGGAAAAGTTAAAAAGTACTTGACAAACCCCGCATAGGTTTGGTACAATGGCGCCGCCCGGCAATTTGCGTTGATTTTCGACTTCGCACTTCGGCGCCTGTTGATTGACAATAAATTGTCACGGGGTTTGACAATATATTACCAAGACCTGCCCTTCTGGCATTAATTTCACCGAACGTGAAAAAAAGACTTGACAAACCCCGCTCGATTTAGTACAATGGCGCAGGCTACACCATCGCAATTGCACTTCGCTTTCGCACTGGCGCCCCCGCGCCAAAATTTTTTTGCAAGGCGCTTCGTGCCCTGCATTTTTGGAATGAGCGTTTTTTATCAGGCAAAAAAAAAAATCCGCCTGGCATTTTTTGTGCGAGGCGGATTTTCTGAAATGAGCGTTTTAGAATGAGAGTAAAAAACCAATCGGTAAATAAAATGCGAAACCGAAAACCAGAATAAAAAGTAAAGCGGTAATTGCGTTATTGTCCATTTTTAATTTCCTGTACCAAGCGTTCTAGTAAAATTTTGCGACCTGCTTTTTTATCGTTGAAGTCAATAACAATCCAGTCCGTCCCGATGCAATCTTCTTTTGCGAGAGTCATGCGATCGAATGAGTCGAGCGCAAGTTTATCATTTGCAGAAAATTTCCAGTAAACGAGAGGGGATTTTTTTCTCTCATTTAATCGCGCTTGCTGTTCTTCTTTTGAAATTGAGAGGTAGAATTTAATAATGCGCGTTCCAGATTGTTGCTCCCAAGGAATAACATTCGCTAGAAAATTTTGCGCTTTACGTTCGCTGCACCATGCGTTGACACGTTGCACCAATGCGCGAGAATACCAAGAGCGATCAAAAAATCGAACCTGCCCACGCTTTGGTAAACGCTTGTTCCAATAACCAAACCAGTTCCCCATTGCGCGCTTGCTAGGCTTTTTAGAATGCTCGATTGAAAATAAATTCGGCGGCAAATATTTTGTTAGCATTTTAATCGTGCCGCTTTTTCCTGCCGAATCCCTGCCCTCGAAAACAATAGCGAGCGAGTCGCTATTGTTTTCAACCAAGCGGTTCAGTTCCGCCAGTAGTGTTTTTGTTTTAGGCATTTACGATTCTCCAAGGCATTGCAGATTTTTTATTGTAGGGAATTTTTGCGTTAGTCGCAAAGCATCGCGCCAGAATTTCCGTCTCGATAATTGCATCGCTCAAAGCTGTGTGATCCTCGATAAAACCCCAATCACCTGCACAAAATCGGTAAGCGTATTCCGCGCCTGTCCGAATGTTTCCCGCATCGCTAACCCATCCCTGTTCTGCTGCAAGAGTTTTGTAAAGTCGCGTATTGAGTTTAGTTTCGCAAGCGAATTGCCAAATGCAAAGCTGGTCGAGCGCGTGAGGTAATACCTTATCAGTATACCCTAGTGCCGCATGAGTGTTACGCATAACGCGAGTATCAAAAGGTAAATTATAAGCAGCCAAAACATTAACATTATGCTCCAAGATATCGGTTCGCATTGTTTCGATGATTGTTGACCAAGAGGTCAATTCAATATCGCCTCGCTGTAGCATCGGGGCATAGTGCGAGAATATCTTACCTGCATAGAATGCGCCCATCATTTTTTTCGCATCCGTAAAAATTTCTTCGACGAGCCAGTTGCGAGTGAGTGCAATGTTTCCCTGTTTATCTGTAATAGTGTAGCCGATATCATAGATGCTGCCAGTGAGATCGGCGGTTTCGGTATCCAATACCATGATTATTTTTTTCTTCATCGTGAGAGCCTCGCGTTTAAAGTAATTGCATTATGTGCCAGAATACCCGTGCTTGCATAGTAGTCGAGTATCGCCGCATTGTCATCGTAAGCGATAGCCTCGCTAGTGAATTGCCGCCAAGAATAACCAATCTCGCGAGCGTATCCAGTGAGCAAGTCACGCTTCAGATTAACGTCAGAGCGTGAATCTGTTTCGCCGTTGCGTGATAGGCAACGATCAAAGCGCAAGCCGTAGGCTTCGAGGAAAAGAAAATCAGCCTTGCCCATAACGCGAGCCGTACAGATCACAATATGCTCGCCGCGCTTCATCGCCGCTCGCCATAGTGACGCAATCGGTAGAAGCGTATCGCGCGAAATGAATTCCCAAGTAGAGCGAGCGCGCCAAGCGTCGAGATCGAGCGTTCCATCATCGCGAGTGATACAACGATGTGATGAATCAATGACGGTGTGATCTAAGTCGAAAATAATCATAATAAATAACCTGTAATTCCAATAATGTTTAGGGCGATTAGGTTTGCTGTCTTGTTTCGTATTGCTTGAATAGTGAGAAGCGTTAAACCTGTAGCCGCTAATGCTTTACCTTCTGGTGTATCGATGATGAAAGGAGCGACAGCAAGAGCCGCCGCACCTAACCAATCTAAGCAGATTGCAAAGCATCTAAGAGCTTTCCCAACGATGACGCTGTAGCCTTCTCTAAGCCTCCAAGTTTAGCGTTGGTCTTGCCTTCGATTGCCGAAACAATCTGTGCCTTTGTTGCGCCCTTTGCGCGTTTCGCTGCCGGAGCTTTTGCGATATAATCTATGCCTTCGGCTTTCGCCTTGGCGATGATGGATTGCGTAGAGGCGAGCTTGAAAGCCGAATCTTTTGCAATGAAGCCCTTGACAATATCAAGGTTGAGAGGAGCGGCTTTACGCATAGTGGCAAGCATTTCTTTTGAGTAGTCCATAGTTTTCTCCAATTAAGAATGATTCTCGTTTAGTCTGGGGCGACCCTTTGCCTCCCCAGTGCAAGTATAATAGCAAATCCAAGCGAAAATAACAATGAAAAAAATCATTCGATTCTCGAAATTGCATCGGAAAAATCGATTGCATCTAAATAGGAATCATTCTCATTTGGGGGCGGTTAATTGACTTGACATTCCAGAACGCCCAGGCGCTCCACCACACGTACAACTTTATAAAATTTGAGAAACCTAAAAAGGAGCTCAACGGGGTCTAAACTTTTATAAAATTTGAGAAACCTAAAAAGAATCTCAACGGGGTCTAAACAAACCATATATAAAAATTTCTTGACTTCGTACCTACTTTCAAATATACTACTGTTAATGAAAAATTTCATCAAAATACTCATAATCTGCATTCTACCTTTTGAGGTATATGCACAGAATACTCAAGATGGGTCTTTAAATACAAACAATCAAAACTCTACCGTAGACAGCAACAATACTACAAATGTGGGAGCTGGATCAGGTTCTCCAAGTCCTGTCATGACTGCGGTAGCGCCTTCCCTTCTCAGCACAGGCACAGAGACTTGTCTAGTCAGTATCTCAGGAGGCGTACAATCAAATATTTTAGGAATTTCGTCAGGCACTTACAGACAGGACGAGGAGTGTAACCGCAGACGAGATGCAAAAGTTTTAAAGGATTTGGGAATGTCAGTAGCTGCAGTTTCCCGAATGTGTCAAAGTGCCGATGTCTGGGCCTCGATGTTCCTTTCAGGTACACCATGTCCAATTGTGGTAAATGGAAAACTCGTAGTGGGCAAGACAGCATTTCTTACAATGAAGTTAAATCCGGATTTATACATTCCAGATTATAGTAAGAATAAGAAGCTCTACAATATTGTGTTGGGCTTAGGGGAAAGTAATGAAAACACGAGCGATTCTTCTGCTCAGTCTATTAGCGAGCAGTTCAGAAGCAGCAACTCTGGAGGAACTGATAGCACAAACGAATAGTTTAGTAGCAGCTTTTGACTCTTCAATTCAAATCGTAGGAGGCATGAATGATGTTGCACTTGGGGGGCAGGTTGTTCCGGTTGGAGCATCTGACGCCGCACTTATTAGCGAAGATATTGTTGCAGCCTATAACAATGCACTGGACTTTAGTAACCCAGGAGCTCAAGAATGGCTAACAGCTCAAGCAGACCAGAAGATAGAAGAACTCGATAACGCTGTTATAAACTTTACCTATGCAGCTGCTCCTCTTATAGAGGCTGTAGAAGTGGGCAGCATGGCAGCATCCGCAACAACTGTTGAACAAGAAGTTGCTCTCGAAGACTTTATCGTTACAAATAACGTAGAGATTACTTCTGTAGAGCTCGTAGCGTATAACGACTCTGTAGTGGCCGTAGAAAGTGCCGCTGCTACCGCTGCTGCCTATATTACTGCTTCAAGTTCGCAATCATTCGTTGAATCCGCTGATGCGCAAGCCTATGACTTTAGAGTGCAATACTCTGAAGTAGCAACTGAAACGTTTAATCGTGATACGTCTACGATTGAAATCTCATTTATGGCCTCTACAGTTTCCCTAGGTTTGGGAAATTACATCGCATCTATCGACTCCATCTTCTCAACTGGGTTGGAGAGCTCTCTCTACTTGACAGGACCGACACAGAATTCGTGTTTCTTTACAGGAGAAACGTGTGAATAATTTAGAGCTGGATGTTGGAGGTACAAAGATTAAAGGTGTGTGGCTTGCCATACTTCTCTCTTTCTCTTCAACAATTGGTGGAGGTATATGGGCAGCATCAGAATTCTTCTCTCGCCTCGAAACTCTAGAGAAGTCTGTGGTGTCAGCACGTTCTCAGAGTACTGAAGTTCGTAGCGGGTTTGTAGAACTTGAGGAAGGCATGCTGAAAACTCTTGCAGAGTACAATACAAAGATTGCGACTGTATCTCAGCAACTCTCAGATAACAATGTTTCTGAGCTTCAGGGTAAGTTGTCAGAGTTTTCAACAAATCTAGTAAATATCTCAGAGCAGCAGAAAAGCTTACTTACTTTGCGAGAGTTAGTATCGGGGCTTGATAAAATGGTTGCAGAAAATAACTTAATCGTACAACAGTCTGCAAAAGACTATAATAACTATACTCAAGAAATGAACTTGCTAAAAACTGAGGTTGACGATCTGTGGAAAGGCTTAGATGCTGCGACGAATCCGTTGGCCCAGTAACCTAGGTATAAAAATATCTTGACTTCGTAGCTCTTAGACAGTATAATTCAAAAATGACTAAAGAAGTTACCACAGTTTCTCCAGAAGGATTGGAAATAGCGAATGCATACTTACAGTATGGGAATATTCGTGAAGTTTGCAATTATCTTTGCGTTACAGAAGACAGAGTGGTAGAGGCTCTCAACAAAGCCGAAGTAAAACGCTATATCGATACAGTCTACCTAGACATGGGTTACCGTAATCGAAGCAATATCGGTTCAGTAATGGACGATATCATAGCTTCCAAACTGGAAGAAGCTACTGAGACTGGAATTTATTCCAAGAAAGACTTAGCAGACCTATTACAAATGGCCCATAAAATGCGAATGGATGAGATTAAGGCACAGACAGAGCTTGAGAAAGCATCTTCGTCTTCAATTAAGAATCAAACTAATGTGCAGATTAACGAAGCCATACCTTTCGGTCAAGGAAACTACGGAAAGTTGATGGAGAAACTACTCAATGGTGGAGGATAAAGTTGAAGAGCGAATACACACGCTCGAAAATCAGTTGGACCGTCACGAAGTGCAATGTGAAGAGCGTTGGAAGACTAACTTTCAGCGCCTTGGCGACATTGAAAAAGCTTTAGAGCGTATGGAAAGCCGCCTTATCGCAGTAGGGGGAGCAGTAATCGTGTTCTTAGCGGGACTCGTAGTTACTGTGTTTGCGGGATGACAGTTCTGATGTGTATGGCCTTGAATATTTACTTCGAGGCGCGTAGCGAAGACTTTCAATCTCAACTTGCAGTAGCTCATGTGGTAGAGAACCGTGTCGAATCCTCCTCATTTCCTAACTCTTATTGTGGAGTAGTACAGGATGGGGGAGAATCTCGTAATCAATGCCAGTTTTCCTGGTACTGTGACGGTAAAAGCGATACTCCATTTGATGCTTCAGCTTGGAAAGAAGCAGTACGAGTAGCGATGATCTACAGAAAGTATTCTGATCCTACGGACGGAGCACTTTGGTACCATGCACACTATGTACAACCCCGCTGGGCAGGGGGTAACTATATCGCCGTAGGCTCACATAAATTTTATAGCAAATTAGGAAGGTAACATGGCAAGTGAAGCTGGAAAAGGCTCAAAGCCGCGTAAGGGTCGTGATGACAAAGCTTATGCAACAGGTTGGGACTTAATCTTTGGTTCCAAAAAGGAGAAGGAAGAATGCGAACAATTGAAAAACGAAACGGAATGTACCTCATCCTTGAAGGAAAAACCATAATTAACGGTTTTCACACGGAAGGTGAAGCAAAAGCCTTTGTAGGAATTGATAAGCCAACGTTAGCAGGAGCTATCGTAGAAGAAACTATCCTAGAGGCAGACCTAGACGGTGACGGAGTTATCGAAAAGGCAGAGCTTAAAACTTGGCTGCAAGACGAAGAAAAGTAACAAAGAAAAAGCCTGTACCCACAAATAAGAAGCTTTACGCTCGTGTGAAGGCACAGGCAAAGCGTAAATTCAAGGTTTATCCTTCAGCTTACGCAAATGGTTGGCTTGTAAAGACTTACAAAGCCAAGGGCGGTAGATACCGCATGGGGAGCAAGTAATGCCAGCAGGAAAAGGAACATACGGAAAAAAGCGAGGACGTCCAATGAAGAAGGGCGGCAAGAAGAAACTAGCTTCAAAAGGTTTGACTGCCAAACAAAAGAAGTTACCAAAGGCCTTACAGATGGCTATTCTAAAGAAAAAGCGCGCTAAAAAGAAAAAGAAGTGAAGCCTCAAGGCGGTTTAACAAAGTGGTTTAAAGAGAAGTGGGTAGATATCTCACGCCCGAAGAAGGGCGGAGGCTACAAGCCTTGCGGACGAAAGAAAGCAGGGAGTAAAAGCTACCCAAAGTGTGTACCCGCTTCAAAGGCTGCTCGAATGACAGCGGCTCAGAAAAGATCCGCAATTCGTAGAAAGAGAGCCGCAGGTAACCCTGGAGGCAAGCCGAGGAATGTAGCAACATTTGCTCGCAAGAGACAGAAGCGTGGCGGTAAAAAAAGGTAAGAAGAAAGATTCAAGACTAAAGCGTGCGGGCGTATCTGGTTACAACAAGCCAAAGCGTACTCCAGGGCATCCAAAGAAGTCTCACATTGTAGTTGCTAAAAGCGGTGGCAAAGTAAAAACTATTCGCTTTGGGCAGAAAGGAGCAAAGACTGCAGGCAAGCCGAAGAAAGGCGAGTCAGCAGCAATGAAGGCAAAACGCAAGTCTTTTAAAGCTCGCCATGCGAAGAATATTGCAAAGGGTAAGATGAGCGCAGCTTATTGGGCCGACAAGGTGAAATGGTAATGATAGGACACTACGGATTAGACATTGCTAGAAAAGCTGAGCAAGACTATTACTTTGAGCACAAGTTTGGATCAAACCCTAACTTAGTCTCGGGGTCTCAAAGCATCTGGACTCAAGGTGGACTCTATCCTTGGGCAGCCTTAGATACTGCACAAATTCTATATGTAATCAGCACAAGCGGTTCTGATACTGGCGGTATTACTTTATATGGTCTCGATGAAAATTATGAGTCTTTAGAGGAAACTATTACTCTTACAGGACTTACAGCCGTTCCAACTCAAAATACTTTTAAGCGAATATTCCGTATGAAGTATCAAGACGGTGCCTCAAACATTGGGCGAGTTACTGCTCGTACAGTATCTGGAACAGGGACTGTTGTAGCAGATATGTTAGCAGGGTATAGCCAAACACTTATGGCAGTTTATACAATTCCTGCAAATGTACGCGCGTTTGGTTGCCAGTTTACGGTAGGTGTTGGAAAAGGTGGAGATGCCTCTTTTAAAATATTTACAAGAGAGCTTGGTAAATCTTTTAGAATTCGTGCAGATGTAGAATTATATCAGTCAACGTTCACTCAGACTTATGCAGTTCCATTTAATCTATCCCCGAAGATGGATATTGATTTTAGAGCGATAACTTCAGGAAACAATTTTCCTGCAACTGCTTCGTTTGACATGATTCTTGACCCTCGGTAATGGTCAAAGTTTGTAGAGATTAAATATGGAAGATACAACTCGAAATGAAGTACAGGTAGACTTAGATAAATATAATGCTCTATTAGACCGTATTGATGAACTTGAAGATGCAGCCGCTGCAGAGCCAGAGGCAGCCGCTCCTGAAGCGCGCTATCAAAAAGTAAAAGATTTAGCAGCTGCTATTGATTCTTGGCGTATCTTTCCACGAATCTTTATCACTACTTACATCTACTTGCTCTACTCAAGTTCCAAGTGGTTCATGGCTTTAGAAGCCCCTACAATGGAGCAAGCAGGATTAATTTCAGTAATTGTAGGAGCCGGTGCTGCTTGGTTCGGCTTATATGCCAACAGCGGTAAAAAGGAATAGAAAATGAGTAGATCTAAAGACATTGGAGATAGCGGCTCCAAGATTAATTTTCTTGACGATATTACTTCGAATATACAAACTGACTTAGATGCGAAAGCTTCTTTATCAGGTGCAGCATTTACTGGTGCTATTACGACTACAAGCACAGTTGACGGTCGTGACGTTGCTACTGATGGTACTAAACTAGATGGCATTGAAACTGGTGCTACTGCAGATCAAACAGCTACTGAGATTCTAACGGCTGTTAAGACCGTTGATGGAGCTGCTTCTGGGCTAGATGCAGACTTATTAGATGGTCAGCAGGGGTCGTACTACACAGGCTATGCAGATACTGCTATTTCTAACTTAGTAGCAGCTGCTCCAGGAACTTTAGACACTCTTAATGAATTAGCTGCTGCTCTTGGTGACGATGCCAACTTCTCTACTACTGTTACAAACAGTTTAGCCCTTAAAGCTCCTTTAGCATCTCCAACCTTCACAGGCAACGTGGGTATTGGCACATCTTCCCCCACACAGAAACTCGACGTAAATGGAACAGTAAAAGCAACGGCGTTTCAAGGCGACGGGTCTGCTCTAACAAACTTACCAGCCTCTGGAGGCGGAGGCGCAGCATTTTCATCATTCTAAAGGAGAATAAATTATGGCAAAAACAGTATCATACTCTAGAGGGACAGGAACTTTTTCTGGAAATACAAAACTTTTATTGTATACAGCACCTTCTTCAGGAGTTACAAAAGTATACCCTCAGGAATGGTATATGATTCTCGACTACAATAACGGTAGTAGCGTTCCGAGCAATCAAAATCAAGTGCAGGGAGGTTGGATAGTTCAAAGAGGTTCCTCTCCTGAAGGAGGCTATAAACCTCTTGGATTCGCCTTAAGTTATTCACAGGGGGGCTCTGGAGGTATAATGGTTCCTTTTAGAAAAAATATGATTTCTGGGGAGCATACCGATGGAAGCTATTACGGAGGACATGTTTATCGCCCAGCTGGAAATACAACTAGAAATAGCAACAGCAGCAGTGCCTACCTTAACTTTAATAACTATAGAGGAGGAGGAAGAGATACCCCATCTAATAGATGTGAGTATGATACTGAATTTTATATGACACCCGGAGATAAGTTATATTATACTGGCGTCAATCACTATTCTACTCATTTTTATGAGTATACTCTTATAACCGTAAATGAAACATAAGGAGAAATTATGTATATAATATATCATAAAACTGAAGGTTGGATAAAGTGCACTCAAAAAAGGGACCCAGATACTTTTACAGAAGATGAGCTACAATCTATGTGTGAGGCTCAAGAAGATTTAGACCCTAATGATAGATTTCCAACAGGTTCTTTAACTTGGGTAAAGTTAGATATAAACTATTTATCCTCTACAGCAAAGTTGAACTTAAGTGATATGACTATTGTTGAAGATCCTGAGCATCCGGTCTACCTATCTCCAGAAGAAACCACAGCTTAATTTCTAGAAGAGCACTAACAGACAGCCCAGACCAAGCTAACTTTCCACAACTACAAGCGGGAAAGGATTCCTTTCTCAAGATGTTGACAGAGTCTTTAAAAGCATAATAACGTACTAGATAAAAGAGAGTAAAAATGGCAGTACAAGTAAGTAGAGCAGATGTGCCTTACACAGAAATTCAAGAACTACATTCTGATACACGATTTATTAAGCTACCTATATCTCCCTATTTGGAGTTATTAGGAATTAATCCACTACCTTCTCAGGTAGCTTTAATTAATGCAATTAATAATCCAAAGTATAGATTTGTTTCTGCCGCCTTATCCAGGAGGCAGGGCAAAACATACATTGCGAATGTAATAGGCCAGTTAGTTTCACTTGTACCAGGCTCAAATATACTTATTATGTCGCCAAACTACTCTCTTTCACAAATCTCATTTGATTTGCAGAGAAATCTAATCAAGCACTTTGACCTAGAAGTTACAAAAGATAATGCAAAGGACAAAGTGATTGAAATTTCGAACGGCTCTACAGTGCGAATGGGCTCTGTAAATCAAGTGGACTCTTCAGTCGGTCGTTCCTACGATCTGATTATCTTTGACGAAGCTGCATTGACAGATGGAGAAGAGGCATTTAACGTGTCTCTTCGTCCTACACTCGACAAGGATAACTCAAAGGCAATCTTTATTTCTACGCCTCGGGGTAAGACAAACTGGTTTGCAAAGTTCTTTGATCGTGGCTTTACTAGTGAATTTCCAGAATGGATAAGTATTCGAGCAACATATAAAGATAATCCTCGTATGAGCCAAAGCGACGTTGATGAAGCTCGAAAATCTATGAGTGACGCAGAGTTTAAGCAAGAGTATGAAGCTGACTTTAATACATACGAAGGACAAATTTGGAACTTCGATGCAGAGAAGTGTGTTGCAGACTTGTCAGAGCTAGATACTACAGGTATGGATGTATTTGCAGGCCTTGACGTAGGCTTCCGAGACCCTACAGCTTTCTGTGTAATTGCATATGATTGGGACTCAGAAACATACTATGTACTAGGTGAATACTATGACTCTGAAAAAACTACTGATAAACACGCTGAAGAGATTCGTGAGGCGATTAACAAATACGATATAGACTATATCTACATAGATTCTGCAGCGGCACAAACTCGATTTGACTTTGCTCAGAATTACGATATTAGTACAATTAATGCAAAGAAGTCGGTTATTGATGGTATTGGGCACGTAGCAGCGATAGTAGATAATAATAAATTGATTGTAGATCAGACATGTGGGGAAACTCTAGCTTGCTTAGACCAGTACCAATGGGATCCGAATCCAAATCTGTTAAAAGAGAAACCTAAGCATAATATGGCATCTCATATGGCAGACGCTCTTAGGTACGGGCTATACTCATTCGAAACTTCGCAGACCACATTCTAGTAATACATGACCAAAAATAGTGTTTGACAACAAACCTCAAGTTAGCTATAATTTCGTTAATAAAAATGGAAAACCAAAAAGCATGGCAGAACTAAAGAGAGACAAGGTTAAGTATATTCGAGATAAAGCAAAGTCGAAGTACGAAAAAGCAGGAGCCTGTTATATTTGCCATAGCACAGAGAAATTAGACTTTCATCACTTTTATAGTTTAAGTCCATTATTATCTCAGTGGTTAAAAGAAAAACAAAAAGCACGCCCAGAACATTATACGGATGAATATATTGTAGTTTGGCGAGATGAGTTCATAGAAGAAAAGTGGACAGAGCTGTACGAACATACAGTAACTCTATGCCACGATCATCACTTACAACTACATTCAATTTACGGAAAAGACCCGTCTCTTGCAACAGCTAAAAAGCAAGAAGCCTGGGTAGAAGTACAGAGAGATAAACATGGCGTGGTATGACACACTACTTGGTAGAAAGCCAGAAGATTTAGAAGAAAAGCTAAATCCTGCGCAGCAATACTACGACAATAAGATTGAGCCTAGCAGAGAGCCTCACTTCTCCTACGAGCGCGCATACGAAGAACTAGAAATAGTAAATCGTGGCGTAAATATGATCGTAGATGATGCTGCTGAGATTCGTACTGTAGTAGGCACCGCCATTAAAGGTATGTCAGTAGTAAAAGGTATTAAGCGTTCGCGCGTAGATATACTTCTTAACTCTGAGCCTAATCCTTTTCAAGACATTAATACTTTTCGTAGAAACTGTATTATTGACCTAATACTCGATGGTAACATCTTTATTTATTTTGATGGCGTACACTTGTATCACTTGCCAGCAGATAAGATGATTATTCATGCGAGTAATACTACTTATATTGAGAAATTTACGTTTAACGAAAAGATTACTTATTCTCCAAATGAGATTATACACATTAAGGAAAATTCGTTTTACTCTATTTACCGAGGCGTTCCTCGCCTGAAGCCCGCGCTTCGTACGATGATACTCATGAAGAGTATGCGTACTTTCCAGGATAACTTCTTTAAGAATGGAGCTGTTCCAGGTCTTGTACTGAAAAGCCCAAATACTTTGTCTGAGAAGATTAAAGATCGTATGCTTCAGTCTTGGCAAGCTCGCTACCGTCCAGAAGCTGGTGGTCGTAGGCCACTTATTCTAGATGGTGGAATTGAAGTAGATTCTATTTCAAATGTCAACTTTAAAGAGCTAGACTTTCAGTCTGCTACTGAAGAATCAGAAAAGATTATTTTAAAAGCGTTAGGTATTCCACCAATCTTACTAGATTCTGGAAACAACGCAAACATTCGTCCAAATATGCGCCTCTACTACCTAGAGAGTGTATTACCAGTAGTTCGAAAGTTGAACTTTGCTTTGGAAAGGTTTTTTGGTTTTGAGCTGTCGGAAGATATTACAAATATCCCAGCACTACAACCAGAACTGCGCGACTCCGCGCAATACTATTCAGCACTTGTAAATGCTGGAATTATTACTCCAAACGAAGCAAGAGACAACCTAGGCTTTGAAGGTATTGAAGGACATAGTGATTTAAGAGTACCTGCCAATATTGCAGGTAGCGCAGCCAACCCAGATTTGGGTGGAAGACCTACGGAAGGAGACACAAATGTCGAATAGGGCACAAGTAAAAAAAGCGTTGCAAGACATGGCAATGTTTTTTGCGGAGAAGGGAAAGATACTAGATCAAGCATCTTATGTAAAAGCAAAAGATAAGCCAATTCTACTTTCCAATGTTCGAAGAATTTTTCGGTCATATTCTAGAATGCTAGATATGATGAAAAGAAATGAGCCAGAACTATGGCTTCAAGCGTCAAAACCGGCACTACCGAAAGTTAAAGTAGAAGCTCCAAAAAAGCCGGAAATGCCCAAGCCTGTAAAAATAGAAATTCCAAAGGCTGAGCCTGCGAAAGCAGAGGTAAAAGAAGATGGAAAAGATATTTAATCTAACCTCTACCTTTAAATCACAGACTATTGAAGACGGTAGTGTGATGATTCGAGGTATGGCAAGCACCGCAGATTTTGATCGTGCAGGAGATTCTATCTCTCATGAGGCATGGACAAAGGGTGGACTTGCTAATTTTGAAAAGAATCCTATTATTCTTTTTAATCATGACTATGACAAGCCAATCGGTCGCGCCACGGGGTTGAAAGTAACTCCTAACGGATTAGAGCTTGAAGCTAAAATAAGCAAATCTGCTCCTGCAGCAGTTTGCGAACTTGTTAAAGACGGTGTTCTTGGAGCCTTTTCTGTCGGTTTCCGAGTCAAGGATGCTGATTATATTATGGAAACTGATGGATTGATGATTAAGGATGCTGAGTTGTTTGAAGTTTCGGTTGTTTCCGTACCTTGCAATCAGGCGGCTACTTTTTCTTTGGCGAAGTCCTTTAACTCGATGGATGAGTATGAGGAATTCAAGAAAACTTTCACTAATCGTGTAGATCTAGCCGGTCAGACTCTGGCTAAGGACGAGGTTATTACCTCTAGCGTAGCTAGTGACACACCGGAAAAGGCGGAACAATCCGCACAACAGGAGATCAAAATGTCTGAAGTTAATACTCCAGAAATCGACTTGGAAGCTTTTGCTAAAAAAGTAGCGGAAGAAACTGCTGCTACTATCGCAATGAAGCAAGCCGAGCAAAAAGCAGCTGAAAAAGCTGCAAAAGACGCAGAAGATGCAGCAATCGCTGAGAAAGCTGCCAAAGAAGAGCAAGTTAAGTCAGCGGTAGTTACTGCTGTTGAGACTGGCGCAGAGCGTATGCAAGCTGACCTCGAAGAGAAACTCGCTGAGAAAGATGCTAACATCAACGAAACTCTTGCTGCATTCAAGAAAGAACTCGAAGAGAAGAGCGATGAGCTCGCTAAGATGCGTGACTCTAAGCGTACTTTCGCAGATCGTGGCACTACTGGCGATCTTTCAAAGTGGGGCAAAGACTTTATGCACGCCCACATCCTCGGTGTTATGACTGGCAAAGGTATGAACACTACTTTCGCTCAGAACCTCCAGGAGAAGGCAGGTATCGCTTATGCGTCAACTGCTGCTGATATCGATCAGGAAGTTTCTCGTCAAATCGAAAAGGAAGTTACTCTTAACCTCCGCACTGCTGGTTTGTTCCGTGAGATCCCTGTAAATGGTGCAGCTACTGTACTACCAATTCAGCCTGATGTTGAAGCTGCAACTTTCCAAACTGGTGCAGCTGCAGCAGGTAACTTGGAAAATCGTGGTGATTCAGACAACACTTACAAGCCTTCACAAGTAATTCTGAATGCTTATCGTCTAATCTCACAGACTTTCATGGATAACCATGTAGACGAAGAAGTACTCGTTAACTTGATGCCTATGCTTGTTGAGTCAGTTGCTCGTGCACACGCACGTGCAGTAGACGGCGCAATCATCAATGGTGCTGGTTCAATCACCGGCCTTGACGGTTATGCAACTGCTAACGCTGCTACTCTTAGCATCGGTGGCGGCGACGCGCTCACTGCAGCTGCTCTTCTTGCATGTCGTAAGGACATGGGTAAGTATGGTATCAACCCAATGGACGTTGCATACATTGTTAGCCAGGCCCGTTACTTCGAGCTGATCGAAGATTCAGGTTTCGCAGACATCACTGATGTAGGTTCTGATATCGCTACCAAGATTACTGGTGCAATCGGTGCTGTTTATGGCTCGCCTGTTATCGTTTCTGACAGCTTTGCTTCAGAATCAGCCGGCATACCTGCAGCATTCGCTGTTAATACTCGCAACTATGCAATCCCACGTCTCCGTGGTGTTCAAGTTGAGACTGATTACGAAGTTGGTAACCAGCGTCGTGTTATCGTTGCTACTCAATCACTCGGTTTTGAAGAGTTGGTTGCAGATGCAGCAGGTAACCGTTCAGCTGTTAAGATCGACCTCGCATCTTAATCTGACAGAAAAAACGAGGGGGAGTTCGCTCCCCCAAGTTTTTATTAATTGACTTATGGCAAACTTAATTACGTTAGAAGAATATAAAGAAGCTGAAGGTATCCAATCTCCGAAAGAAGATTTGCGTATCGAAGCTTTGATTCCGTCCGTGAGTCAATTAATAAAAACTTATTGTGGAAACAGTATTGTAGACTACTACGCTACTAATAAAACCGAATATCTAAATATTAACTGGGACACAGAAATTGTACAACTTACAGAGAGTCCTGTTAATACTATTGTATCCGTAGAAATACGAGATTCTTACCAAGATAGTTATGTAGAACTTACAGAAGCTGCTTATGAGTTTTACTTTGACCCTACTACTGATAGCATTTTCCGTACTACTGGTGGAAGAAACTATCGAAACTGGCCTAAAGGCCCTGGAGCTGTGAAAGTAGTTTATACTGCTGGGTACGAGACAGTTCCTTCAGACTTACAACTTGCAGTAATTGACCTAATTACTTATTATTTGAAGGATGAGCACAAGGAGCGCCGCACACTCGCAGGAGCTTCTATCCAGAATCAAGCAAGCACTAGCCAGCGTAATAATGTTGCTTTCCCAGACCATATCAAGCGTGTACTAGACTTATATAAAAACTTCTAATGAGTGCTGCTAGCCAAAGAAAATTTTTGGAAAGACTACAAAAAGATTTACTAGCTGTAAGCTCTAGAGACGCAAATGCCGCACAAAGAGAACTTTTTAATAAAAGAGGTCACGTATTTACTATAACTAGTAGGGCTTTAAAAAGGGGTTTACGAGAAGGTATTGCAGCAGCGTTTACAGAAGGTAGCAATAAAGAAGCTAAAGCATTTGCAGCAAAAATATCAAAACAAAGCGATGCAGATATACTAAAATTTATAACTGTACTTACAAATAGGTATAGAGTACAAGAGAGACAAGGAAAAGCACAAGTAACTTTTGCTTCCCATAGAAAACTTGTAGTAGTAATTCCTGCCGAAGGGGACGTGTTTAAAAGAATTAAAGGCGTTTATAACGGCCCTTTAAATACTTTATTTAATTCAATAAACCGAAGGTCAAAAGGGTTACTAAGTAGAAGAGGTGGATTGTTCAATCTCGAGCATGGAAAATTTGTAGGAGTTCTAGAGACTACTGTAAGAGATACTATAGACAATGTATTAAGCGATTTAAACGCTACAGGAAATACATTAACAACTGTAAAAAAGTTTTTTGAGGCTCAGGGAGTGGATATATCGGTAATCCGTAATTCCAAAACCGAGACAATGCAAGTATTTTTGGGGTCTGCTGTGTCTAACCAGGCAGAGCGACAAGGCTCCCAAACAAAGAAGCGGGACTTGTTAGCAGTACTAGACAAAGCTTTAAAAAAGCTGCAAAAAGATCCTACATTCGCTTTTGCAGAATTAAAAGGATCCGACAGCTTTAAAACTAGAAAAAGAAAACAAACTATAAAAACGGTTACAGACCCATTTAAAAATAAAAAAGGTATTAAGGTAACTACTGAAAACATAAAGCTTAAAGATTCTATTACTAAAGTAGCTACTACAGTTAAGCCCAAAGTTAAAGTAACTACTAAGTCAAGAACCTCTAGAGTAAGAAAATCAAGTCTTACAGGAGGTTTTTCACAAACTAAGCTATACGCATTATTAAATACTAGAATTAATGCGACTGTAGCAAAAAATATGGAAGACCCGGCTCTTAACTACCAAAGCGGGGTCTTTGCAGGTAGTGTAAAGATTACAGATGTAAACACTACTCAAAAAGGCTTGCCTTCCGTAGGATATACTTATCAATTATACCCTTATCAAACTTTTGAGCCTGGGTATGCTCAGGGAGATGTAGATAGAGACCCTAGAAAGCTTATTGATAAGTCTATACGAGAAATAGCGGCCCAAATGGTAACTGGAAGACTTTACACTAGGAGACAATAATGGCTACAAGAATTTATACTACACGAAGACAAGCCATTGTTAACGCATTAGTAGATAAATTAAAAGAAATAAATGGAAATGGAGAATATTTAACTAATTTATTTAACAATGTTCACCCCAGATTAAAGTTTTGGGATGAAATTGAAGAGTTCCCAGCAGTACATTTAAATGCAGGAAGCGAGACTAGAGAATATCAGGCTGGAGGGTATAAAGATCGATTCATGAACTTAACTCTTCGATGCTATGTAAACTCAGAGGACTCAGTAGAAGACTTAGATAAATTGATGGAAGATGTAGAAGTAGTTTTAGAGGATAATTCAAGATTACAATACATTGATAGAAAAGGCGTAGCACAATATACGCACCAAATCACAGTCCTCAGTATTGATACTGACGAAGGTGTACTTGAACCATACGGCGTCGGAGAGATGGTAGTAGAGGTTCGATACTAGAAAATACTGGCACGAACAAAAGTTCAAGTCCAAGTTTTTTCAGGATTATAGGAGACAATAATGGCACAACAACTATATTTTACTCGGTATACGAAAGTATTCGTTGAGTTTGACTCGGTTATTTGGGAGATTCCAGTACTAGATGGTTTCAGCTTCTCTCAAGCAACCAATGCAACCGAAGTTACTTTGTCAGAGATGGAAAGTACAGCCGGAGTAAGCCGTCGTGGTAAGAAAGCATTTAACGACTCATTGGCTCCAGCAGAGTGGTCTTTCTCTACATATGCACGTCCTTACTTCGCTGCTTCAGCGCACGGTGCTGTTGATAACGCACTTTGGGCACTGATGGCAGGCGCAGATGGTTATGGCTCTGGAGAGTTTACTTATGACACAACTAATGATGTAACTACTCAAGTTACTTCAGGAGCTTCAAAAGGTGGACTAGCCGCTCAACAAGTTAATTTTGCACATTCAAACCGAGCAACTCTTGCAGATGGAGTAAACATCTTCTTTGTACTTGGTGATGATAACCGTAAATACTACAAAATGGAAAATGCTACTATTAATGAAGCAAGTATCGATTTTGATGTTGAAGGTATTGCTACAATTAACTGGTCTGGATTTGGTACAGTTATTACTGACCAAGCAGCTACAGAAGCAACTACGGCAGGTTATGCTGCTGCCCTAAGTGCGGCTGCTCAAGATGATTACATTTATAACATTACTACAGAGAAACTGTATAAATCAACTGATGGTGCAGGCACTGCTACTACTTTGATTGATACTGGCGTTACTGATACTGATAACTTTATTCGTAACCGTATTTCTCAGCTTGCTATCACAGATACTCTTGATGGTGACCAAGCTTATAACCTTACTTTGACTGGTGGTAATATTACTATTAGTAATAACCTTACTTACCTAACTCCAGAAGAGCTAGGCTCAGTAAACTTGCCTTTCGCAGGTATTCTTGGAGAAAGGGGCGTATCAGGAAACTTTAGCTGCTATCTAGGCTATGAAGACGGAGTAGGCACTACTTCTGCTGCATTCTACGATCGACTAAAGGCTCTAAACACTACTGTTACTAACGAGTTTAAGCTGATTTACAAGCTTGGTGGTACAGCTACTAGTATTCCTCACGTGAATATTACTATTCCAGCAGCGCACGTAGAAATTCCTACACATGAAGTTGGAGATCTGATCTCTATCACTACAAACTTCATGGGTCTTGGTACTGACCTCGACACTGCGGATGAAGCATGGGTAGAGCTGGTAGGACCAACTACCTAATTAAAAATAATTCTTGACTTTTCTGTTGAGATAACATATACTAATAACAATAAAAGTGAGGGTGTAAAAGCCCTCACTTATTTTATAAACAACAAAAGGATATACCATGACAGACGCAGTAAAACCTACAGTTTCCCTAGCTAGCTTACTTACACCAAGCAAGACAGTTTCTATCGATTTTCCAGGCTATAAAGGGTTTTCTTTAGATATTTGCTATTTAGGACGGGACGAACTAGTAAAGCTACGTAAGAAGTGTGTATCAACAAAGTTTAATAAGCGTACTCACCAACCAGAAGAAGTTTTAGATGAAGATAAGTTTCTGGAAGAGTATGTTAGTGCAGTCATTAAAGGTTGGTCTGGACTGAAATTTTCATACTTAGAAGAGTTTCTTTTGGTGGATATTTCAAAGCAGAATCCCGATGATGAGTTGCCTTTTAATCGTGAAAATGCAGAGTTACTAATGCGTAATTCTAATACTTTTGATTCTTGGATTACAGATACTGTTTCTGATCTTGAAAATTTTACTGGGAGCAAGTAGCCAGAATACAAGAGTTACTTGCTCGCTATGTTAAAGAACAGTCTGCGTCTGTATCTGTAGATAAGTATCTTGAAATATGCGAGCAGCTAGGCACAGAGCCTGATCCCCAAAAGATGCCACTTACCGAGTCGAACTTTCCGGCAGAGGTACAAGTGGCATTTTTTATGTTTAACTTATTATCAGATGTTTGGGAAGGTATGTCTGGTAGTTATATGGGAAAAGACTGGTCACATTGCTCACAACTGTTTAAGATATATGAAGTAGAAGACCAAAAGACTACAATATACTTTATGAAAGTATATGAAAGAATTCTAATGAATCAAAGAGCTGAAGAAGCCAACCAACGAAGAAAAACTGAAGAGCGTAAAGCTAAAAGCGGTGGTAAAAACTACACCCATAATGTATCAGGATAATGGCAAATAATAAAGTCAAAGTTGATGTAGAAGTTACCGACAATGGTACTCTTAAACAGGTAGGCAACAAAGCTAACAAAGCGGCCAAAGATTTAGACGGGGTTGCACAAGGCTCTAGGAACACTGATAGAGCTCTGAAAGGTACTGCACAGGCTTCTTCAAACTCCACCAAAAACTTTTCCAAAATGGCTCAAGGGATTAATGGAGGTCTTGTACCTGCCTATGCTACTCTTGCCGCAAACTTATTCGCAGTTTCCGCCGCATTCAACTTTCTAAAAGATGCAGGAAATCTAGTAACTCTTCAAGCTGGACAAGCTGCTTATGCTGGCGCCACTGGCGTTGCTCTTAAATCTCTTACAAACGATATTATTGCTGCTACTGACGCACAAATTAACTTTACAGACGCGTCTCAAGCTGCTGCAATAGGTACTGCTTCAGGCCTTTCTACAGATCAATTAACTCGTTTAGGCACTGCGGCTAAGGATGCTTCTTTAATTCTTGGTAGAGATGTTACGGATTCATTTAACAGACTAGTACGAGGTGTAACAAAAGCAGAGCCAGAACTACTAGATGAATTGGGTATCATTCTAAGGCTAGATAATGCTACTAGAGAGTATGCAGACGCTTTAGGTCTATCTCAGAAAGATTTAACAGAATTTCAAAGAAGTCAAGCAGTAGCAAACAATGTTCTAGACCAGGCAGAAAGAAAGTACTCTAAAATTATTGCAGTTGTTAACCCTGGAGTAAATACTTTTAATAAGCTAGGAAAGTCTTTTGATGATATTATAAATAAAATAAAAGAATTTGCAGCAGTAACTCTAGGCCCATTTGCAGAAGCTATTTCTCAATTTCCTCTACTTGGAGTAGCTTTACTAGGGGTCTTTGGTAAGGGCGTACTAACGGCAGCTCTTCCAGGTCTACGAGATATTGGAAATACAGCTAGAGAGAGTGCTGAAAAAGCTACTGAGTCATACGAAAAATCTAAAGCTGCTTTAAAGTCTTACACTACTGAAATGCGCGTTGCAAATAAAGAAGCGGCTGCACAAAGAGCTCAGGCTCTTGGAGACCCAGGATTTAAGACTACAAAGCCTGGTAGCGGTTTTGACTTAATCAGTAAAGGACGTGGCGCAGACCTAAGCTCTCAGCAGTTATCAGGAATGAAGAGGGCGGTTGCCAACAGCAAAACTTTAACTAAAGAAATGAAAGCTAACTGGACGTTAGCTCTTGATGAGATGCTTTTAGCAACAAAGAAAAGCACTAAAGGAATTCAGCAAGAATTTAAGAAAACACAAGGGTTCATAGGTGTAGCAGGCAAGAAAATAGCGGTCGGCTGGAACCTAACCATGGCTACAATGAAAGGCGCTGTTGCAAGTTTTGCAGGTTTTGCTGCGACTGCACTTTCAGTAATTTCATGGGTATCTTTAGCAGCAACTCTGGGAGTCGTTGTTTATCAGTTTTTTAAAACCAAAAAAGAAGCGGATGAGACTTCTAAGGCTTTAGACTATGCAGGAGAGAAAGTATCCTCATTAACAGAGGAGTTTAAAAACTTTAATGAGATTCAAAGAATTCTTCTAGAAGAAGGAGGCACCGGCCTAGAGTACTTTACAAACTTAGGAACTAGAATAGGGGCAGTACAGCTGCCTAAACTAGAGCCTTTATTTGATTTAGGGTTAGAAAATTTTGCAAAATTTCAAGAAAGTAACTTAGAAAATATAAAAGATCTCGAAATTAGCGTAGAAAAAGCAGCTACTACCCTGGCAAATAGAGAAGATAGATTATCTGGCATAATAAATAGAGGAGGTATTAATGCCTACGGGCAAGCCGCTCAAAGTATAAATAAAGCAGCAAAGGACTTAAAAGGTCTAAGGCAAGAGTTAGCAGATACTGATAAAACTTTTGGCGAGTTTCTTAATACTTCGGATGATCAAAGACTAAAAGATCTAGGAAAAACCTTAACAGATCAAGCAGCTAATTTAAGTGTATTAAATAACCAATTCGCAGATGGAAGCTCTAAAAGTATAAGAGCTTACTTAGAAACATTGAATGAATTAGTACACACTAAAGGATTGTCCATAGAAAAAACGCAAGAATTATTGACTCAATTAAAGCAAGAGCAATCGGCGGTACAAGAAGCTACACTACTATTCAAAAACTATGCAAGAGCTTTGGAAGACACAAAAACCCAGTCTAATCAACTTAGAACGGGGTTTCTAAATGTTACTGCAGCAGAGTCCGCAGTAATTGCTTTAAAAGCTTTAGTTAAAGAAACCGAAGCTTTAAGGAACCAGAACGGAAAACTAACTGACGAACAAAAAATTCAACTTGGAATTACTGAGAGAAATCTACAATTTGCCGAAGCCTTAGATAATGTAGAGAAAAATAAGATAAGAAGGGCAAATGCCTTAGCGGTTATATCAGAAAAATCTCTGCGGGGTCAGACAAAAGGCCAAGCTACCCTAATTCAGAGAGAGTTGAAATCACAAGAACTTTCAAACAATAGAAAGTATGTAGAAGAGCAAATTAACATACTTTATAATGAGCGAGAAAATCAAAATGGAAAACTTAATAATCAGGAACAAACTAGGCTACAAGCTTTAGAACAAGAGCTAGAATTAATAAACCAGCAAAATATAAGCCTAGAAAGAAGTGCTAATAATGTAGCGCAGCTCTATGATTCTGCAAATCAAGGCTTAGAGTCTTCAGTACAGAAAAATATTGCAGCAGTTATTAAAGGTGAAGAGAAGAATTTAAAGGACGCAATAGTTAACATAGGTAAGGGAGTATTGAATGGAATTGCCGATACTCTATCTACACAGCTGACTGATCTTATAATGGGTACTAATCCTTTACAGATAGCGCAGATGGGAGCAGTTACAGTAGCATATGCGCTTACAGAAGGAGCAGCCGCTGTCGGAGCAGCAATTCGTTCTGCTATGGGTGCAGAGCCTGCAGCATTTGTAGGGCCTCCTGAGCCTTCTATAATAGAAGATGTAAAGAAGAAAAAGCAGGGTAGTATATCAAGGTTTCTTCTAGGATCAAAAGGTACTACTTCTGTAGAGGATGATCAAGGAGTTCTGGCAGAAAAAACTGAAAGGCGTGGAGGACTATTTAGCCCTATTATAAGATTCTTTTCAAACAGTGAGAATCCCTTCTTCAAAGGACTTACAGGACTATTCTCAAAAGAGAACCCCTTACTAAAAGGCTTCGGAAGCATATTTGGCAGCCTTTTCCAAGGTCTAGGTTCATTACTTGGCGGAGGCGGAGGAATTGCCAGCTTATTTACTAGCTTCTTAGGTTTTGCAAAGGGTGGAATGGCTCCTGGGGGCTTCCGTGCATACGCAAACGGCGGAATTGTAAGTAAGCCAACCCTTGGTATGGTAGGAGAGGGTCGTCATAATGAGGCGATTGTACCTCTACCAAACGGCAGTTCAATTCCAGTAGAGATGAAAGGCTCGGGCCAACAAAATAATAATGTAACTGTAAACGTGTCTGTAGACAACCAAGGAAACGCATCTACTAACTCTCAGCAAGATTCAGCTCAAGCAGGAAATCTTGGACAAGTTATTGCACGAGCAGTACAGCAAGAACTACAAAATCAAAAACGTTCGGGCGGAATACTTAGCCCATATGGAGCAGCATAATGGCACTTGGATTTACAACTTCAGCAGGTTTCGGCAGTCGCACCATTTCCCCCGACAGGGGAATTGGGCGACAATCTGCCCCTAAAGTATTGGTAGCAAAGTTTGGAGATGGCTACGAGCAAAGAATTGCAGACGGAATCAACTCTATTCAAGAGACCTTTAGTGTAACTTTTAATAATCGTACTGCTGCAGAAATCGATGATATCACAGGGTATTTTGCTTCCTTAAAGGGAGCAACTGCTTTTACTTATACAATTCCTGATGATAACGCAGGAGGAGAATTAGCTCTTAAAGTAGTCTGTGAAAACTATAATCAACTGTACCACCATGAAGGTGTGTACTCAGTAACAGCAACTTTTCGACGAGTATATGAAGCATGAGTGAGTTAATAGAAGCAGTACAACTACAAGACCCGGGTAGTGAGCTTGTAGAACTTTATGAACTTACTGTAGACGGTACTATTTTGTATTTTCATGCAGGACTAGAAGCTGATTTATCTACTGTACAATTTCGAGACCGTACTAGTCCTTATACTGTTCGAGAGTATATAGCGTTTCCTATTATGATGGACGGAGTAGACCTATCTGCGGACGGAGCTATAAACCGCCCTACTCTTAGTGTAGCAAATGTAGCAAACACTTTTTCAGCAGCAATTGGAAACGTTAAGGCAGAGGACTTAGTAGGTGAGCGAGTTACAAAAAGAACTACTCTTAAAAAATACTTATATGGAGAAAGCGGTGATGCTTCTCCTCCTGTAGAGTTTCCAATTAAAAAATTCATACTTGACCGAATTTCTGGAGAAACAAGTACAGTAGTAACTTATGAACTTTCAGCTCCTTATGATTTATCTGGTATAACTATACCAAACCGTACTGTTATTGGCAAATATTGTTCATGGCAGTACCAAGGATACGGACTCTCTCAAAAAGGTGGGTGTATTTGGAGTAAAGATAGTGTAGTTTCTTACTCTGATGGAGCTGGAGGAGTCAATACACACAAAGCTTATTTCGATGTAGACGATAAACCGATTGTACCTTCTGGCAGTACAATGACTGGTTGGACTTCTGGACAGTATGAAACTTATGTTACTTATAGTGGAGCAACTTCTTACTCAGCGGGAGACTATGTAGAGTATAATGATGGCACTCAAACCACTGTATGGAAATGCTTAATTGCTGGCGCAGGAAATACTCCATCTACTGATTCTAACTATTGGGAGAAGGGGGATGTTTGCGGTAAAAAATTATCTTCTTGCAAATGTAGATTCCAGTTTAAGCCTCAGACTGTTGGAAGTTCTAATTCAGATCCTGCTACCGATAAAAATACGGGTAAAATATTGCCTTTCGGAGCCTTTATAGGAAGCATGAAGTTTAGATGATCGATGATATTCAGAAACATTTTGAGGAGAACTATCCTCAAGAAGCTTGCGGAATAATTGGAATAGTAAAAGGTAAGAAAAAGTATTTTCCTTGTAAAAATCTTGCACAAGATAACGAAGATTTTATACTTGATCCTACAGATTATATTTCAGTAAGAAGGCAAGCAGATATATTCGCAATCGTTCACAACCATATAGATTGGACAAATGAACCTAGCGACAACGATATAAAATACTGTAATTCTTTAGGAGTACCTTACTATATTTTTAGCTACCCTGGTATGGAGTTAAATATAGTAGAACCAGAAGTAAAAGTAAATACTTTAGTAGGAAGAGAGTATGAGTTTGGTAAGTTCGATTGTCTGGAAGCGTGTAGGGACTACTATAAACAGACTTTAGGGTTTGAGCTACCGAAAAGATTACCGTACTTAGATGACTGGTGGGAACACGGTCATAACTATTTTACAGACGAACATATACAAGAGTGGGGCTTTAAGAAAGTAAACGATCTAAAGCCAAATGATTTATTAATATTTACAATGGGAGCAGCAGTACCTAACCATTGTGGAGTTTATACTGATAATGATATATTTTTTCATCATGCAGTAAACCGCCTCTCTTGCAGAGAAAACCTATATCCTTTGTGGAAAAAGCATTTAACTGGAATATACCGATATGAACCGTAAGATTTATTTAGAAGGCGAGCTAGCATTAAACTTTGGGGCAGAGCACTCTTTTAGTGGAGACAGTGTAAAAGATGCTCTTCGTCTTATAGAAGCTAATAATCCTTCTTTCAAAAAATACTTTATAGATGCGGCAGAGTGTGATATTGGTTTTCATATTGAAGTAGGTGGCAATGAGTTAGAAACTCCATTAGAGTGCTTGCTTCCTCTTCGAGAAGGTGATATTATTATCACTCCTATTCCTGCAGGTTCTAAGTCTGGGGGAGGAAAAGTTCTTGCCGCTCTAGCACTGGCTACATTGTTTATCATAAATCCAGGAGGAGCTTTAATAGTATCTGGAGAGCTGACAAAAACAGGTATGTTACTGGCCTCAGTATCAGTAAACCTAGCTATGACTGGTATTCAGCAGTTAATGGCTCCAGACCCTTCTGTTGATGAAAAAGACGAAGGATATCTCTTCAATGGTTCAGAGCAAACTATTGTAGAAGGTATGCCAATCCCATTACTATATGGAGAACTTCGTGTACCTGGGTACCCAGTATCTTTTGAAATGATACATGGGAATAAGCGAGTAACTTCTTCAGATCAAGATGTAGATATTAATGGTAATATTATTTCTAATTCTCTACTTGACGCCCATTATGAGGATTTATACGAGAGGGGTATAAATGGTGGAGCAAATTCTACTGCCACTCTTAGCCAGTCTGGGCCTATGTCGGCGGGCTCTTCTTTTAGAAACACTCAAGATATATTATTTACAGATATTATCTCTGAAGGCCCTATCTATGGCTTGGTAGACGGCCCTAAGTCTGTTTATTTAAACGATGATCCTAGCTTTGAGCAGGCGAAGAGCCTTACAAGAGTATCTCAAACTCCAGTAGAGTTTGATTTCACAAATGGCAGTTCGTCAGTAACTATAGATAAAAATGGGTATACGAAAGAAATACTTGCAGATACTTCCGACAATGGTACAAAATATATAATAGTACGAAACTACGGCTCTCAATCAGGTACTGCATCTTTAACTAGCGTTTCTTCTTATGATGCTGTTACAGTTACTGCTAGCAGTGCTCTTTTTACTTCTGATTTTGTTTATGACCCAGAGAACTCTACTGCTGCAGCAATTATTCGCCTTTTAGACTCTAGCTCTGCTACAATATTTGAAGGGTACGTTAACTCCTTTATTTCAAGCACAGAAGTAGTTTGTATACCTTTTCCGGGTAGTGCATTAAATCCTGCTCTTGTGAATGGCAGCTATACTATTGTTGTAGACGGCAAACTTCAAGTAGCTTCTATTTCAGGAACGTCTCTTACTCTTTCATCTAGCTTCCCAGGTAATACTGGAAGCTATAAGTGTGACCTAACTTCTACAAACTACTCTGTTGTGTCTTTAGAGGATAGGATTGGTAACGGCTCAAAATATGCCAGTCTTGATGTTCAATTCCGTACAGGAAATATTGTACAACCTGCCTTTGCAGATGCAGCTGGAACAGGCGTTGGATCAATAGCTATAGGTCCTGGAGGCTCTTTTAGTGCTTTTAGTCCTGTACTGTACAGTGATCCTGTAGAAACTGATAATCCTCAAGTAGAATATATAGGAACTTCATCCGCAGGCTTTGGACTTACTGCCGCACAAGTAGAAGAAGTAGACGAAATACGAGTAAGCTTCGCATATCCACAACTTTGGAATCGTAGTGAGACAAATACTCAAACAGCCGCTACAGTTAGGTATACTGGCGAAATTTCAATTGAAAAAGGTGGCTCATTCCAGCCTTATCAATCTATAGGGCAGAATATAGAGCACGTAGGGTTGAGCAATGCTCCTCGTGTGTTCGAAGAAATTATTGATCTTAAAAAATATCAGCCCTTTACAGATTTTAAGATTAGAATTACTCGTACTACATTTAATGACTTGGCGTACAACCAAGGAACTAATACTACCAATACTAATTATACCACTTCTACAGACGGGTCTATTAGTTCTTTAAATAGTATCATAAAAGAAAATCTATCTTATCCTCTTACAGCGATGGCAAAAGTACGGATAAACTCTAAAGATTTCCAGAGTGTGCCTACTCGAACTTACCACTGTAAAGGTGTAAAAGTAAAAGTACCTTCAAACTATGTAACTCGTGAAGAGGGAGCATCAGGACTAGCTACTTATAACAGGAACACTAGTACGGGGTCTATCGAATCATCCTACCAAAACTGGGATGGTAACTTTAGAGCGGAAAAAGTTTATACAAATAACCCTGCATGGGTATTCTATGATATACTTACTAACAATCGTTACGGTCTTGGTGAGTGGTTAAATGAAGATGAGATTGATAAGTACGCACTTTACAGAATTGCTAGATACTGTGATGAACTTGTTCCTGACGGCAACGGCGGAACTGAGCCTCGATTTACTACAAATGTATACTTTAGTAAATCTTCGGACGCTTATAAAGTTGTAAAAGACTTAGCTACTGTATTTAGAAGTATGATTTACTGGATGGACGGTGAAATCTATACTATTACAGACCAGCCTTCTGATCCTATCTATAACTTCTCCAAAGCAAATGTTATAGAAGGCGCTTTCTCGTATGAAACTACAGGAAGCAAGACTCGTTCGAATCAAATAGTTGTAACTTGGAATAACCCTGATGCAAACTATAAGCTAGAGAATCTTATAGTCGAAGATCGCCAGAATATCATTAAAACTGGACGAATCATTTCTGAAGAAGCTGCAGCATTTGGTGCAACTACTGAAGGTCAGGCACTTCGATATGGTCGTTGGAAGTTATGGACTGCTGTTAATCAGACTGAAATTGTATCTTTCAAAACAGCACTTAATGCAGCTTTCTTATCCCCTGGGGATGTTATAAATGTTCAGGATTCGGATCGATATCCTGGCAATGCAAAGTATAGCGGCAGAATTAGTAATACTGGTACTAGAAATACAACTACTATACCTTTAGATCGCCTAATTACTTTAACTTCTGGCTCTACTTATGAGCTGAGTGTGCTGTTTACGGACACTGTAGCTACTCTTGCCCAGGATTCTGCGACAATTGGATCAGTATCTTACTCTAGAGGCGATGTTATTGATTCTGGAACTATAGATACAGAAACAGAAGCTAGTAATATTTTAGATGATAGCGGAAACTATGTAGATGTTACATGGAAGCCTTATACAAACGTAGAAACTCAGACAGTTTCTACCTCTTCTGGCTCTGATATCACTTCTTTAACAGTTGATTCTGCATTCTCTACAACTCCATCTGCTGAGACTGTTTGGGTACTGCAAGAGAATATAGACGGTCAAGAAGTATTAGGCTCTAAGAAACTTTATAAGATTCTTAGTATTTCAGAAGACTCAAAGAATGAGTATAGCCTAACAGCAGTAGAGTTTTATAATGAAAAATATGCAGCTGTAGATGATAACTTTACATTAAGTACTCGTGACCCTGTGTTCTCTCCGCCTTTGTCAGGAGAGTTTGTACCTGCCCCTACTAATGCATATGTTATAGCAGGGAGCCTAAACTCTGGACAATTAGTAGATGATGTAACTCTATATTGGGATCGTCCAGAAATTAATGGAGAAGTGTATCAATACATAGATTACTACGAAGTAACAGGCGATATTCCTGGCTTTCCTAAGATAATACGAGTGGACAGGTCTCAAACTAGTTTATCTGGTATGGACTTACCTGCGGGGTCGTTTACTATTGGAGTTCGTACAATTGCACAAAACGGTCAAAGATCCGACCGAGTGAAAACTACTTTCACCATTGAAAGCGAAGCTTTACAAGCAGTTCCTCGTCAATATGGCATGGCAATTGGAGCTACTGCTTCTTCTCCTGCCTTTATTACCGCAGCGGGGACATTCACTCTAGAAGATAAGGACTACTCTATATCACCTGATGGAAACCCTTCACTTGTTCGTACTTTTGATGGGTCACCTGCTGCAGAGTATACTCAAGATTGTAGCGGGCTTACGTCAATTGACTACTCTTCGCTGCCTGAAGAGGACAAAGTGTTCTCCTCTAGTTATATAATGGTTGACGGAGATGCGACTGATCCTTTAAAACTCATAGAATTTTACAGAGACAGTGATTTAGGTTATAACTATTTCTATGATGCTGGAAATGGTAGTGATGCTCATACTACTGCTTGGACTTCTATAGGTACAGTAAGTGTTGCTGCAAATTCGAATAAAGTAACAGGTAGCGGATTTACTTCATCTCTTTCTGTAGGAGACCTAATTAAGTTTAGTTCTACTCAGGCTGCGAAAGTAGTTTATATTGCGTCTAATACAGATGTTAGAATAGATAAAAGCTTTAGCACTGCAATTTCAAGTGTTGCAGCAACTAAAAACTCTTTCCGTTTTGATAGAAATGATGATGCTGCAATCTACCAAATAAGAAATGACAATGGTACTTTCAAAGCGTATCCTTTAAACTTTGTGGTTAATCCTAATCTTGGAAAAGTTGCACGAAGTGTACTAATTACCTCTTCTCCCACCTTCTTTAACTTTGATGGGGATGAAACTTTAACTACAAACTACACTAATTTAGTATTAACTGCTACTGCTTTCGGATACAAAAATCCTGTATTTAAGTTTACAGGTACGGGTTTTGATAACTCTGAAATATCGCAAAGTGCAGACACAGTTTTTTCTGCAGGAACTAACTTTGTAGCTACGAAAACTCTTGACAAAGTAGATGAATTTACTGCCACAGACCTAGAATTTACAGTGACAGTTGCAGAAGAATTAGACGAAACTAATATAGATAAGCAGTCCACCTCTAGTATAACTCTGCCCTTTGTAAAGGATGGAGCGGGAGGAAGCACGGCTAAAGTTGTAAATTTAACTTCATCAGATTACTCAGTAGTTTATGAAACTGCTGAGAATGGAACCACCTCAAATCCGAGCCCTAGCGGCACTTTAACATTTACAGCCACTTCTAGTAATTTTACTGACCCCTATTTTAAGTTTACAGGAGACGGTATTACAGACGAAACCTCCTATACAGATGGCACGGGAGATTTAGATACCTTTACGTATACTATTCCTTCTAGTACTTCTACCTGGGCAGGAAACCCTTTAAGCATTCGAGTAGGTGTAGCGGAGGCAGCAAATCCTACTAATGAGATAGCTTTTGATACTATTTCGATATTTTATGTCGCCAGTGGTGCAGATGGGACTGATGGTATAGATGGGTATACTGTTGTACTTACAAACGCTGCGCACTCCTTTACAGCAAATAATACTGGGACTGTATCTTCTTATTCCGGCTCTGGTACTAGTATTGAAGTTTATAAAGGAGGCACAGAATTAGACAGTGTTACAGGCACTCCAACTACAGGAGAATTCTCTGTAAGTGTAAGTGCGAGTAATATTACCGCAGGTACTACAAGCGTTGTAGGAAACTCTTTTACAATTGGTGATCATAGTAATATGAGTGCTGATACTGCAGTGATTACCTATACTTTAAATATAGAAAGTTTAATTACGGGTACACAAAAGCAGACTTTTAGTAAATCAAAAGCAGGAGTGGACCCTGATGCCTTAACAGTTAGCTCTAGCACTGTTAATGGTGTTACTACTCTTAGCTTTAGTGACGGTACTTCAGCTACTATTACTGACGGTACTGACGGTACTGACGGTACTAACGGTAC
>Ga0315321_10000118_pt1 | contig 49425 bp, 39 predicted proteins | sample M180m21515metaG_FD_203464 | JGI IMG/M metagenome (GOLD analysis project Ga0315321, IMG submission 203464) | Ammonia-oxidizing marine archaeal communities from Monterey Bay, California, United States - M1 80m 21515 | ecosystem: Environmental > Aquatic > Marine > Intertidal zone | place: USA... | reverse complement strand
TGGCAATGGTGAGTTCTGAGGCCTGGGATTCAGTGCTTTTCGAAAAAAAACGATGAACCGTTGACGTTCATGCACTTCCTTGCCTACCATGTGAGCATGCGTAAACAAACTCTCACTCTGCTGCTCCTACTAACCGAGCGCCAAACAGGCGGATGATGAGGGTTTGGATGGACCGCTAAGGTCTTTCGTACGACAAGACAACGAACCCGAGTCGCCCGGCGACTCGGGTTTTTTTGTTCCTGTCGCTGGCCAACAAACAACTGTTCAAAGGTAACACCAGAAATGTCGCATCCGAATCCGCCCCATGTAGGCACTAGCGATGAACACGGTCAATCCGAGCCACGGATGATTCGTATTTTTGATACCACACTCCGTGACGGAGAGCAGTCACCCGGAGCGAGCATGAATCTTGCTGAGAAGCTGGAAGTAGCTCAGGTATTGGCGGATATGGGTGTAGACATCATTGAGGCTGGTTTTCCAATAGCATCACCGGGTGACTTCGAAGCGGTGAAGCAAATAGCCCAGACCGTCAGAGGATCAACCATTTGTGGCTTAGCCCGTTGTAGTGACAAAGATATCGATGCTGCCTGGGAGGCTGTTAAGTTTGCACCCAGTTCCCGCATTCACGTGTTCTTAGCGACTAGTGCAATTCATCGTGAGTTCAAATTGAGAATGTCTCCGGATGAAATTGTTGAGCGGGCGATTGCCGGAGTAAAACGGGCAGTGAGTTATTGTGATGACGTCGAATTCTCACCTGAGGATGCCTGCCGTACAGAGTACGACTTTTTGTGTCGGGTTGTTGAGGCAGCGATCGACGCTGGAGCAAAGACCGTAAATATTCCTGACACGGTCGGTTACGCGACTCCCGGTGAAATTTATGATCGTTTCCGGATGTTGCTGGAGCGTGTGCCAAACATTGACAAAGCAGTTGTGAGTACGCATTGTCACGATGACCTTGGGATGGCAGTTGGTAATAGTATGGCCGCTGTTGCAGCTGGTGCGGGGCAGATTGAATGCACGATCAACGGAATCGGTGAAAGAGCTGGTAATGCAGCTCTAGAAGAAGTTGTGATGGCGATCCAGACAAGAAGTGATTTTTACCGTTGCAAGACGAATGTTGATTCAAAGCGTTTGGTTCCTGTAAGTCGTTTGGTGAGCAAGACCACCGGAATTCAAGTGCAGAGAAACAAAGCCATTGTCGGACGGAATGCGTTTGCTCATGAATCAGGGATTCATCAGGATGGAATGCTGAAAGAACGCAGTACTTACGAGATAATGTCCCCCGAAGAGGTCGGTTTCTCCAAAACAGACTTGGTTCTCGGTAAGCACAGTGGTAGAGCTGCATTAGCTGATCGGGCAAAGACGCTTGGCTTTACATTGACTGGTGAGCAGTTGCAGATTGTCTTTGAGCAGTTCAAATTGCTGGCTGATAAGAAGAAAGAAATCTATGATGGGGATATCATCGCACTTGTGCAGCAACAAATCAGTGGCAGTGTTGATGAGCAATGGACACTCGTTGACTATGTCGTAACCAGCGGGAAGTCGCGCGAGCCACGCGTTGAGTTGACCCTGTGCCGTGGTGATGAAGAATCGACAGAATGCATTGAGTTAGGTGATGGGCCCATTGATGCAGCTTTCTGGGCTGTCGAGAAAATCACGGGAATTGAGCTGGTCTGCAAAGATTTTCGAGTCCGAAGTGCCACGCTTGGACGTGATGCCATTGGCGAGGTCAACCTCGAGGTTGAGCACAAGGGACGCACGTACCGCGGAGTCGGTGTGAGTACAGACAGTGTAGAAAGTACGATTTTAGCGATGCTCAATGCAATCAACCGGATCATCTCCGAAAAATCGCAAACACAGTAGTGAAGAGCAAATCGCTGATATCCGAATGAACGAGGTTCCGCTGCGAATTTTTGCGGCTTGATTCAGATTTTTTGCATCGGGCCAATGCGATTCGCATCGTCTTGTCATTCATCGGATGGAGTGGCCTCATCGTCGCCGTCGGTCGGTGGGAATTTCAATTCGCCAGTGCTTGGGTCAGGGCGAAGCAGTAATGATTCTTCATCGACCGCGAAGGAGTCTTCGCCCCGAAGCATGCGGATTTCAGGGTTTGTTGATGACCCTGTGTCTGCACCCATAACATCACCTACATCTAAAGGTTCTGGATCAATATCGGATGCCAACGCATCCGCATTTGGGTGTAGCTGTTCGACGGAGTCATCAAAGAGTTGTACGTCATCTGCACTGGCCGATTGAATTTCCTCGTGGTTTGGAAGAGGGTCAAGTTCATCATCACTGATGATCGATATCACTTCGGAGTTTTCGCCGAGAGCTACCGGTTCACTGTTGATCGATTCCGTTGATGGTGACTCTGTCTTGATTGCCTTGCTGGGCTTCGGAAAAATCTCGTCTACGTTGCTTCTTAATACCTGACGCCCAAGTTCGATTGCGCGTTCCTCACTCCAGCCGTTTCCTTTGACAAAATGGTCGGTGAGAATACCCGACAAAATGCGCCGGTACATATCAAACTTTGGCCAAACAAATTCTAGCTTGTAGGCATCACTGTAATAGGCAATCTGTTTTGTCTGTGGGACCGCCTCGAGTCTTGCTGCTGCGTCCTTTGCGATGAACGAAGGTGTATTGCTGTACCACCAGTGTCCATTTGTGATGACGTTTGGGAAAATCCATGCGTAACTCACTAATTCTTGATTGGTGACGCTCGCTAAGACAGAAACGGGGAATTTAACCTGAGGGAAGGCGTTGAAAAGTTCGCGATACTGAATCAATGAAACTCTGCTGTCGTACAAGTCCAGCCCTTGGAAGACGCCCTCGGGATAGACCCCACGGTTAACTCCGATCATCAAATCAAATGGCAAACCATACTCATCACATAATTCCGCCAGCGTCCAGAATACACTGCGTGACAGCGCTACTTGGTGAGCTTGGTCTGCCATCACACCGTTGAGCAGAACGTCGTTCAATGCAGTGGTTGCGCGACCATCACTGACTCGTGTAGGAGAAAAATCAGGAGGTAATGAGATAGCACATGCTCGTGCACCACGTCCGACGAAGTGTTCAAATCGTTGGCGTAGCGATTCGCGAAGGTTGGTTAGGGAACCATTGAGTTCGATTCCAGTGCAAGCGGCCAAACGCTTCTGTGTCTGAGGTTTGGAGAGATGGAAAACGAGATCGTCAGTTCGCAGACATGGAATGTAGGTATCACTGTCGAATCCCTCGAGTTCGTCGTCGAAGTCATTTGTCAGGAACACGGCTTCGACATTGCTTTGGTCCAGCACCATCTGGGGCCATTCCGCGAGTTTCATTTGTGCTTCAGATGCATCGTAAACTTCTTCCCAGTTGGATTCATCAAGCCGCTCGCCGGTGAAGCCAAAAAATTTGCGGCAAATTTCAATCAGCCAGCGATATTGTGCTGTGTTCTCAATTGGGGAGAGATTGGCCACCAAGCGTCGGACCAGCTCACGATGGCTTATCCCATCTTCCTCGATTTGGTCTTTAGGCATTCCGGCTGAATGCGCAAGCTCGGTGTAATAGTGGTACCCAAGCAGATCCGCCAGCGTGTTGGATGCTGGGGCGTGGGGGTTGATATGGGTATGTGGATCGATCAGGCGGATAGAAGCAATCGCTTCGTAGATGGAGTCGCGAACGGTGTCAGTCATGGATGGAATTTTGGCCACGAGTCAGGAGAAGATGGAACCCACATCGGCACGAGTTACAGTTCACAGGATACCGATTTCTGGCATCCGGCGGGGTATCCCGTGTTACCAGTTTCTCGAGCCATGGAGGTTCAACAATGGGGGGGAGGATCTCAAACATGCGGATTAGGCATGTTTTGCGATGTGAAAATGGATCGGGTTAAAGGCTTTCTGTTGGAATTCATGCCATTTTGAGGTCGACTCTGCGCTACAATGGACTGAATCAAATGAAGAGGTCTTGGTGTCGGTGTGACGACTGAATCCGATAGAGACTTCCCACTCTACGTCGTCCTCATTGCGTGGCTTCATGAATCACGACCCACCAGCAAGCCGTTCTCATACTGAATCGGGTAGTGGTGTAGATGATCAGGAAGTAGATGATCTGACTAATGAAATCTTGGGTGAGGGCATTGATTCCTGTGTGTCTCAAGAGGATCTCTCGCTTTTTGGTTTTTACGAATCGCCGAACCACCCAAAGTTGCGAAGCGGTCATGGAGAGTCCTTACGTGATCCGCAGTCGCGTGCGGCAAAAAACCTCGAGACTGATGGCGATTTAGATCCGTCGATAGGACAACGCCTCACGCAACAGGACCCCTTGAGGCAGAGCCTTTTCCTGCTTGCCACGATGGCTGTGCTGCTTCTGGCTGCACGATATTGTGTGCCCAGAATCGTTGAAGAAATTCGTTACAGTTGGCATCGTGGGGAATTACGAGCCGAGTACGAGTCGGGCTCCGAGGGCTTGCGAAACGTTTCTCTCGATACGTTGAGCAGGGCATACCAAATGGTCACCTCGACTGTTGGACCGAGTGTGGTTCACATTGACGTCAAACAACCTTCATCACTTACTGACATCAAGATTCAAGGGCAGGTGATTCCCCTATATCAACCGCAAACCGATCAGGGGAGCGGGGTGATCGTTGCTCACAATGGGTTCCTGCTTACAAATCGCCATGTGATTGCGGATGGTGAAGAAATCTATGTAACGCTGGGAGATGGACGTCGCTTGAAGGCCATCATTGTTGGTACTGATAAGCAGACTGATCTGGCTGTCTTGAAGGTGGACGCCGAGGGGTTGATCCCGATTGTGTGGGGCGATAGTGATCGTTGTCGGGTGGGGTCACCAGTTTGGGCTGTGGGTAGCCCATTCGGATTGGACCAGACAGTGACATTCGGAATTCTTAGTGGCAAGCATCGTATGGTTAAAGACAGTACACACTACCAGGATTTCATGCAGAGCGATGTCGCTGTAAATCCGGGCAACAGTGGTGGTCCGCTTGTCGATGCTCGCGGTGCTTTGGTGGGCATCAATACAGCTATTGTCGGCGAAAGTTACCAGGGAGTGAGTTTTGCTGTTCCGAGTAACGTTGCCAAACAGGTCTACGAACGCTTGAGAGAGAACGGTCGCGTTGATCGGGGCTGGTTGGGAGTGCGTCTCAGCGAGGTTGAGGATAACAATCTCATAGGTAAAAACCTTCGCGTGCGCGGGGCGGTCGTCAGCGGTTTGACTAACGAATCTTCACCAGCTGCTGTAGCAGGCTTGAAGCTGGGAGATCATATTCTCACGGTTGACACTACGGCAGTGAGAGATCTGCCTCATCTGATGCGACTCATTGGTGGATCACGGGCTGGATCAGATATCACTCTGAAGGTCGTGCGGGAGGGTAGGCCGCTGACGGTAACAGTGATGCTGGGCGCACGACCTGATCTCCTGAATCAACCTTGATGGAATATTCCGTTGGCGCAGAGACCCCGTGTTTGGGCAGGCCCTTATTTCGAAATCGTAAGCTGCGGGATTCCTGATCATCGGCTTGAGCCGGCGGAGGAATCGTACCCACGTAAGAATCCGCAACTTCAGGATGAATTTCCGAGACTTGCTGTCTCAGACCTTCAATAAATGGGGGGATACCAAGTAAGATAGAACACGGAGGTTAGGAAGAGCATGATTTGCTTGCCTGCCTGTCGTCGGCTCCAGATCTTTGCTTCTGAGGTCGATTTTGTTGAATGTTTCAAGTTCTCGTTGGGTCTCCATCAATGCGTTTGTCTGCCTTCGTCTTTTGTGTGATTTTTGTTTTGTGCTATCAAAGCCTTGAGGCGGCCGATGCATTGAAAGCTGAGCCGGGCATTGCAAGGGAAAAACCAATATCCGGGCCAAGTGTCAAAGTGGCCAAGGGGTACATGGTGCCGTATGCAGTTACGATTCCAGGTACCGATGTCAGTTTTCGCATGATCCCCGTACCCGGGGGAAAATGTCAAATTGGTAGTCCCGTAAGTGAGCCGGACCGTGCTGATGATGAAGGCCCTCAGCTTCAGGTTACCGTCGATCCAATGTGGGTTGCTGAAAAGGAAGTCAGCTGGGCTGAGTACAAAGAGTTCATGAACCTGTACCACATCTTCAAGGAGTTTGAGGGGCGTGGGTTTCGAGTCGTGGAGGTTGAGGCTGCTGATGCCATCACTGCTCCAACACCGCTTTATGATCCAAGTTACACCTACGAATATGGTGAAGAACCCAATCAGCCCGCTGTCTCCATGACCCAGTATTCGGCGCAGCAATACACCAAGTGGTTGAGTCGGGTCCTGGGCCAACAGTTCAGAATCCCAACCGAAGCTGAATGGGAATACGCTTGCCGTGCGGGCACTGACACAGCTTACAGTTGGGGAGACAGTGCAGATGATATCGACGACTACGCTTGGTACTTTGACAACGCAGAGGATGGAACGTTACCGGTTGGTACTAAGAAGCCTAATGCCTTCGGTCTTTTGGATATGCACGGCAGTGTTGCCGAGTTGACTGTGAATGCTTACACCGAGGATGGATACAAAAAATTCAAAAACAGGGAAGCCATCAATGCAACTGAGGTCGTGGTATGGCCCAATACATCTTCACCAGTTGTGATTCGTGGTGGATCTTGGGAGATGGATCCCGAGCAACTGCGAAGCGCTGCTCGGCTATCCTCGGATGATGAAGAGTGGAAAGACGAGGATCCTAACTTTCCAAAGAGCCCTTGGTGGTTCACGAACGATCCTGCTCGTGGCATCGGTTTCCGCCTATTTCGTTCCTACGAGCCACTGCCCGAACAGACAATCGAGAAATTCTGGAAAGCAAATTCCGAGGATGTGGTTGACGACGTGGAGGCACGCCTTTTGGGTGGTCGAGGCGTGGTGGGGCAGGTTGATAAAACTCTACCAGATGCAATCAAGAATTCGCAGTGAATGCGGCTTCACTCGTCATTTGATCAATTTTTATTCTCGTTGCGTTGCAAAGTCCATTGCCGCGTGACGTTTCTGGTTCGAATTTCTTTATCCCCTTTTGACCCACGCATATCTGTGTACGAAACCATAGCACTTGTTGGAGCGACGGGAGCCGTCGGCCGCATTGTCCTTGAGCAACTCGTGAAGCGGGAGTTTCCTTACAAACGCCTCAAGCTTTTGGCGTCTGAAAGATCTGTTGGACGTGAGGTGCGCGTTGGTGGTGAGACGATTAGTGTCGAATTACTTGGCCCTGGAGCGTTTAAAGACATTGATTTGGTGATAGCTAGTACACCCGATGAGGTTTCAGCGGAATTCGCGCCGTGGGCCGTGGAAGAGGGTGCCGTCGTCGTTGATGAGAGCGGCTTCTGGAGAATGGATCCCACTGTTCCATTGATTATCCCTGAAGTGAATCCAGAGGCAGTGGATTCGCATGTAGGAATCATCGCCAGCCCAAACTGCAGTACCACCCAAATGGTGGTGGCCCTTGCTCCTTTGCACAAGGCTGCGAAAGTCAAACGTGTGATAGTGAATACGTATCAGGCAACAAGCGGAGCAGGTCTTGCTGGTAATGAAGAGTTGAATGACAGCGTGCGAAGTGCACTCGCAGGCCAAGTGCATCCTCCAACCACATTTCAACACCCCATCGGTTTCAATCTGATACCTCAAATCGGATCAGAGAAACACATGGGTTACACCAGCGAAGAAATGAAGATGGTGTATGAAACCCAAAAAATCATGGGAGATGACAATATTCAGGTGTGTCCGACCTGTGTGCGAGTCCCTGTTACCGTTGGTCATAGTGAGTCGATCCTTGTTGAAACAGAACAACCGCTGTCGGTGGATGAGGCACGCGAGCTGTTTCAAAATGCTGAAGGCGTTACGGTCGTTGATGATCTGGATAGTCAGCAGTATCCGATGCCGCGGGATTGTGATGGTAAAGATGATGTTTTTGTCGGGCGGATCCGGAAAGATCTCAGTTGTAGCAATGGAATTGCATTCTGGTGTGTAAGCGACAATCTTCGGAAGGGTGCTGCAACCAATGCCGTCCAGATCGCTGAGTTGTTGGTCAAGCGATCGGCATCATCGGGCGAGAAGTGGTAATTCATCATGACTGCAAGCGTGACTCGTTCTTTCAAGTTGACGATTGCATATGACGGCACCGGTTTCTCTGGGTGGCAGGTGCAGCCTAATCAGCCAACCATCCAGGGGTATCTGCAGAATGCTCTGCAACGCTTGACCGGTGACCGGATACAGGTTGTCGGCAGCGGTCGCACAGATGCCGGTGTGCATGCTCATGCCCAGGTGGCCAGTTGCAGTTTTGCATGGCGTGATTCCCCGCAGCATTTACTGCGTGCGATGAATACGCACTTGCCCGAATCGATTGTGGTCCATGCAGCGGAGGAAGCCTGCCAAGGATTCCATGCGATACGTGATGCGATTGGGAAACGCTATCGTTATCAGTTGAAAATTGGTGGGATAAGGGATGCATTTGACTTTCGATATCACTGGCATCTTCATGGCGATCTGGATTTTGAAAAAATGCGTTTGGCAGCTCAGCGTCTTATAGGTGAGCATGACTTCAAGAGTTTTCAGGCAACTGGTGCTGATCGCAAAACAACCGTCCGAAATGTTCGAGCCTGTGATTTAATTGTCCCAGAGGTGAATCATGATCATGCATGCCATCTTCTGATCGAAGTGGAAGCGGATGGTTTCCTTTACAACATGGTTCGCAATATCGTGGGAACTTTGGTTGAGGTTGGTCGCGGCAAGCAGACGGTGGAATGGATTGATCAGGTTCTTGTTGCCTGTAACCGTGACGCAGCGGGTCCCACAGCGCCAGCATGCGGCCTGTTTTTATTGCGGGTCGATTACCCTGATTCTGTTTTGAAGTCGCAATACCGAGAAAGGTGAATCAGAAACGCGAGTTCGATGCTTCGTGGTAATGCTTGGCAAGATGTGGCTGTGCACGCCTTTCTGGAATCGGAAGATTGAGCTGCTCAGGAAAAGCGATATGAGAATATTTGATCCGAGCTGAAGGCGTGTAACGAAAATGAACCAGCGTTTGATACGCGGAGCGGTGTTGGGTACCAGCATTCCGTAGAGCACAAGGACATCGGCATGGGGTACCTCATATTGCCCGGCCAAGTGGCACGAACTGAATCGAAAAAGATGAAGTTGATTTGGAAGGAAACGCAGGGGAAATTAACTAGGCTGTTGGGTTTACGCCGATCGCCATCCGGTCAGAGTGAATTTGCGATCGAGGGAAACTGCGAACGCTGACCCATACGGTGCTGGCGTGATATTCCTGCAACGCGTACAGTTTCGACGCTGGTCCTTAGGGAAGGTCTTGGAGGAGATAGAATGAGGGCTGGTGTGCTACTTATTCGCGATGACCATTTTGATGGTGCGTGAATACGGTTGGACATCAGCAAGTGATCTGATTCCTGTGCTGTGTGCGGAAGCAGAGTTGTGCTTTTTGCGATGCCGTTGCGTTAAGCAGGTGTTATCCTGAGGATGTTGGGAAAAGATGAGATAACACTGCTTCATGAGGAGGGCGTTTGTTTGTCTCTCAATGTTTTAGGATTTTTATTCTGCGCTTAAACAGTTTCTCCAGTCCAACGTGGAGAAGATTCATCGTGTCTTGGTCTTGAATGAAGGAGTCTGGCTGTTGTCTCTATTATTACTGATTGATGGTTACAACGTCCTCGCACCAGTCGCGGCACCGAATCGAGATCCTGATGGCCGTTGGTTGCAGAGAGAGCGAATGAATCTGATTCGCAGATTGGTGGATCATCTGAGTGACTTGCAAAGAGAAAATACGTGCGTTGTCTTTGATGCAGCAAAGCCACCAGAGGGTCGACCCAGCAGTTTTCTGGTGGAAGGCGTTACAGTATGTTTTGCTGTCGAGCATGCCGAAGCGGATGATTTGCTCGAAGAAATGATTGCTTCACACTCAGCACCACGGAATTTGATGGTGGTCTCATCAGATCACCGAGTTCAGGCAGCTGCAAAGCGTCGTGGTTGTGGGTTTTGTGATTCTCAAGCTTGGCTGGATGATCTGTTGGATGGCAGGGTAGCGTCAGCTTGCAAGTCAAATAAGCAGACAGGGCAGGGCAGGGCTGTCGATGGAGCCGAAAAGCCAAATCGTGTGGTAAGTGAAAAACAGGTTGATGCCTGGCTGAAGGAGTTTGGCTTCTAGTGGGTGCGGAAAGCGCCCGTGGATTCACTAGGCAGCATGAGGGCTGAATTTTCCCGCAGGTCCGACACTTTCGGCAGTTTGAATCAATCTGCGTTCAGCCATTGCTCAATCTGTACGCTGCGTCAGGTGAGTGATTTTTTCGGTTTCTCGCATTCAAACGCCATTTGTTGGGTTTTTGCAATGTTCCGCGACTGATTGCCGCTGTCGGGTTGTCGCAACCTTCCCGATTGAAGAATGGAAGTTTAGAATCCTCGCTGATCGTTTACACCATGGCGGAGACGTTGTCCCTGCCAGCAGTTTTTTCAGGATAGGAAGCACCAAAATGAGCGTTAACGCCGCCGCTCAGCGAGCCTTTAATTTTTCAGCTGGGCCCGCTGCCTTACCGTTGCCAGTCCTGCAGCAGGTTCAGGAAGAGTTCCTCTGTTTGCCGGGTGCGGGGGCTTCGTTGCTGGAACTCAGCCACCGTGGCAAACCCTTTGTGGGCATCATCGAGGAAGCGGAGGCAACGCTTCGCTCACTTTTGGGTGTGTCTGATGATTATGCGGTGCTTTTCCTGCAAGGTGGGGCCGCGCTGCAGTTTTCCATGATTCCTGCAAATCTGCTGCGTGGCACCGAAGCAACAGCACAGTACTTGCTGACTGGATCTTGGGGAAAAAAAGCCATTGTCGAAGGTCGGAAGGAAGGCAGCGTCGAGGCAATTTACGATGCCAAAGATTCGAATTACGATCGGGTTCCTTCTGCTGGTGATTTTCAGGTCCGCGATGACGCTGCCTACCTGTATTACTGCAGCAATGAGACGATTCAAGGAGTGCAGTATCCTACGGAGCCAGACTGTCCCGAGACGGTGCCTCTCATCAGCGATGCCTCAAGCGATTTTCTTTGCCGTCCCTTGCCCATCAATAAATATGGGCTGATTTATGCCTGTGCGCAGAAGAACGCCGGACCTGCGGGAGTCACTGTCGTGGTGATGCGGCGTGACTTGTTGGACCGAGGGAGCGAGTCATTGCCGGGCTACCTTCAGTACCGCAATCATGCAGTGGGTGGATCAATGTGGAACACGCCACCAACGTTTGCAATTTATGTATTGGGTAAGGTGGCTCGCTGGTTGGCGGATGACATTGGTGGTTTGGAGGCCATGGAAAAGCAGAACCAGGAAAAGTCGCAACTGGTTTATGATGCAATCGATACCAGTGCTGGGTTTTACAAAGGCCACGCTGTTCCAGAATGCCGTTCGTTGATGAATGTGACCTTCACACTGCCCAGTGATGATTTACAGAATCGGTTCATTGACGAAGCTGCCGAGCACTCGTTGGTGAGTCTGAAGGGACATCGTAGTGTCGGTGGTATTCGTGCAAGTATCTACAATGCAATGCCGCGAGAAGGTGCGGAAGCTCTTGCAAATTTCATGAAGGATTTTGCTGCTAAAAATGGCTGAGCCAAGTAGCAGTTTTGCCCGTTCTCATCTCTTTCAATCAACCTAAAGTAGCCAGCCGTCTCATGTACAAAATCCTCACCTTGAACAATATTTCCGTCAAAGGGCTGCAGCGATTGCCGCGTGAGAGTTATGAGGTTGCATCCGAGGTCAGCCATCCCGATGCGGTCTTACTGCGGTCGTACAAGATGCACGACATGGATATTCCAGAGAGTGTTGCTGCAATTGGAAGAGCTGGGGCAGGAGTAAACAACATTCCGGTCGACAAAATGACCAACTTGGGTGTTCCGGTGTTCAATGCTCCGGGTGCGAATGCCAATGCTGTGAAGGAATTGGTTTTGGCCGGTCTACTGATGGCTTCACGGAATATCGATGGAGCAATGAAATTCGCAGATCGTCTGGATGGGACCGACGCGGAGATTTCCACCGCTGTTGAATCGGGAAAGAAAAACTTCGTTGGTTCGGAATTGCCCTCCAAGACACTCGGTGTGATTGGACTCGGGGCCATTGGTTTGCGTGTTGCGAACGCGGCCCTGTCTCTGGGTATGAAAGTTGTTGGCTATGATCCACTGATTTCGGTGCAGAGTGCTTGGCAACTTTCCAGTGGTGTTCAAAAGGCGGTCAGTATTGACCATCTGTTCAGTCAATGTGATGCCATTTCTGTGCACGTTCCACTACTGGACGCAACGCGAGGCCTCGCAAGTGCGGAACGAATCGCGATGATGCCAAAAGGCGGCATTCTGGTGAATCTTGCCCGCGGAGGTATTTGTGATGACGAAGCTGTATTGGCCGCACTCGACAGCGGGCATCTTCAATCGTACGTGATTGATTTTCCAACCGGAGAGTTGTTGAAACACCCAAAAGTAATCTCATTTCCGCATTTGGGTGCGTCCACTGCCGAAGCAGAGGAAAACTGTGCTGTGATGGTGGCTGATAGCGTTCGTGAATTCTTGGAAGATGGAACCGTGCGGAATTCCGTGAATTTTCCCGAAGCCTTCATGCCTCGAAACGGTGGTAGTCGAATTACGATCGCCAATGCGAACGTGCCGAATATGGTCGGCCAGATTTCTACTATCCTCGCTGAATCCCAACTGAATATTGCCGATCTGCTTAACAAGTCACGAGGAGATGTCGCTTATACCATCATTGATCTGGACGATGATATCAGTGAAGCGACACTCGACTCGATTCGAGCAATTGAAGGTGTGCTCGCCCTACGATACCTGCCTTGTAACAGTTAGTTCTTCTATTACTGCTATTCTCGGGGCATCAGCAGATTCCGCTCACTTGGATTGCATCCGATTTGAACCATATCTGACTGACGAGATTTTCACATCCTATCAAAGATGTGTGGATACGGTCATCATAGCTTCTGCTTCCATTCAGGTTATCATAGGATCTTGCTGTTTCGATTTTCCTTGTAACCGGTGCGATGATAATGGTGCGTATGCGACTGCTTTTATTGGTGTTCGGCCTGTATCTGTTCTTCGTTACCAGTCATGGTAAATCGGAGGATTCGTCTAGTGCTCAACCGTCCAATAGGCCGCATGTCGTGATGCTGGTGGCTGAACGGGAGTATGAAACGATGCAGTCGTTGAAGCGATTTTCCGAAGATCAAAAGGAAGCTTATCGTGTTACCATCGTGGCGGAGGATCCAAGTGATCGCAATCGATTGATTGGGCTTGAGAGTTTGGAAACCGCCGATCTGATGTTGGTAAGCGTACGTCGACGAACACTGCCAAAAGATCAGCTGGCTTTGATCCGCAAATTTATCTCGCAGGGCAAGCCTGTCATTGGGATCCGCACCGCGAGTCATGCGTTCTCATTACGCAACAAAAAGCCACCGGAGGGTAGGGCGGACTGGCAGGACTTTGACCAGGTGGTATTCGGTGGGAACTATACCAATCACCATGGGAATGATTTGAAGGTTAGACTGACCTTTGAGGATGCAGGATCGAATCATTCAATTGTGAAAGGTATCGATGCTGTTCGAAACAGCTCATCTTCAAGTTCGTTGTATAGGGTCTCGCCATTGATGCCAGGTGCCAAGGTCTTGATGCGGGGGCAGGTGAAAGGGCATCCTGCTGAGCCAATCGCATGGACATACAGACGTGCTGATGGAGGAAAGTCTTTTTACACATCCTTGGGTAATACAGAAGATTTTCAAGGACAGTTACTACCGGAACTGTTGGCAAATGCCATTGCATGGGGTGTGAGTAAGTAAGTGTGCTCCGAGTTGATGAGTTTGCTTGGAGCCCCGTTTTATGGTTTGGGTTAAATTTCGACCGCCTATCAAATTGTGAAATCTAGTGAAAATATTTTCTTTGATCCTTAGCGTGATGGCGTGCATCGTTGGCACCGAGGAAACTTCTGCTCGCGGAGTTGATGGTGGTCCCAATGTGCTGGTGATCGTTACAGACGAGCACAATTTTAGAACCCTTGGTTGCTACCGTGACACACTGTCCACCGAGCAAGCTGAAATGTGGGGGCCTGGTTCCATTGTAGAAACCCCTAATTTTGATCGACTCGCGAAAGAAGGAGTCTTATGCACGCGAGCCTATGCGACGGCTCCTGTGTGCTCTCCCTGTCGCGCGGCAATGATTACCGGTATGTATCCTCAGAATACTGGTGTACCGACCAACAACGCTAAGCTTCGTGATGATGTGCCAACCCTTGCCAAAATCATGGCGAAAGAAGGGTACCGAACCAGTTTTGTTGGAAAGTGGCATTTGGGCGGTAATGGAAAACCAGAGTGGGCACCTGAAATCGATGGCGGATTTCAAAATAAAACATACATGTTCAATCGTGGGCACTGGAAGAAGTTTGCCCAAACCAAAAATGGTGCAAAGGTCGACGCACGTGATAAGTCAGGATCGCCGAGTTATGGCGTTGCAAATGCTGATGACAAATCGTTTTCAACTGACTTTCTCACGGATCGCGCGATCGAATCCATTTCCGACGCGGGGGAGCAACCTTTCCTAACGGTCGTGAGTTATCCAGATCCGCACGGTCCGAATACTGTTCGGGCTCCCTACGATCGTATGTACGATCACTTGCGATTTCTGCCACCACGAACCTATGGACGCGATGATGTTTCAGCACCCAAGTGGTTAGGTAACGAAAAGAAACACGCGGTTTTCCGGGGATCGCAGATGAGCCAGTACTTTGGGATGGTGAAGTGCATTGATGATAATCTGGGGCGTATTTTCACAGCACTCGAGAAGAGTGGTAAGCTCGATTCAACTATCATTATGATGACATCTGACCACGGAGATCTTTGCTATGAGCATGATCGATTGAACAAAGGGAATCCGTATGAGGGATCAGCACGGGTGCCAATGTTGATTCGTTTTCCCAAACGTATTACGGCCGGCCAGACGTATGTACAACCAATGGGGACAGTTGATGTGACACCAACATTGCTTGGATTGGCAAGTGTCAAAACGAATCATGAATTCGAAGGACGTGACTTGACTGGGCAATTCATCAGGAATGGTGCAGGGGAGGGCGGTCAAGTTACTTTCCTTCGCAACTCAGGTACCACTCCACAGTGGGTGTGCGCGGTTGATGAACGCTTCAAACTTGTCTTATCAGTGAATGATCAGCCTTGGCTCTTTGATGCTGAACAGGATCCTGATGAACTCTTGAACTTCTATCGTCGTCCGGGAAGCGGGGCAGTCACACAACGATTGGCCAACGCGTTGCAGCAATATGGAAAGCAACGGGGAGATACTTACTTGCAGCATCCGATGATTGCAGCTTCACTAAAAAAGTGCCTGTCTGAAGAAGATGACGAACAGTGATGCTCGTGTTTGCTCGCACGAGATTCTCAATAATAGGGTAGGTGGAAGTCGTCCTCATTATGGTGCTGTTGACCGTATTCAAATCCGTAAGATGATTACGGAATGCACCCCAGCAAACTGAGTGAAACTTCCTGTGAAACCGAGGCATAAGACTCGGCTTCCTCTCTGGACCCATGCAGGCAAATTCAAGTACTGTCCCACTGCCACGCATAAAGAGGTTATGCGTAAGACAAGGGCGAGGGATTGCAAATGCAACTATTGATGCGCTATCGAGACTTGGTGCTGCCATTAGGCATCATTGGTTGCTTGGTGGTGATCCTCGTTCCATTGCCACCCATGTTGATGGACATGCTGCTGGCCGCCAACATCACGGTTGGTGTGATCGTTCTATTAACGACCGTTTACGTGGCAACTCCGTTGGAGTTCAGCATTTTCCCATCATTGTTGCTAGCAACAACATTAGCTCGCCTCGTGTTGAATGTGGCCACGACGCGATTGATTTTGACGGGCGCTGATTCCATGGGAATGGGGGCGGCTGGCGGCGTCATCAAGAGTTTTGGCGAATTTGTGGCTGGTGACAGGATAGAAGTGGGATTGATCATCTTTGTGATCATCGTATTGATTCAATTCATCGTGATTACCAAGGGTGCCACCCGAATTAGTGAGGTCGCGGCGAGATTCGCGTTGGATGGGATGCCCGGTCGCCAAATGGCGATTGATGCTGACTTGAACGCCGGCTTGATCGATGAGAAAGAGGCTCAACGACGTCGTCAGGAAATCAATGCACAGGCTGATTTTTACGGAGCGATGGATGGTGCCAGTAAATTTGTCCGCGGGGATGCTATTGCGGGAATTGTGATCACGATTGTGAACGTGATTGGTGGTTTGTACATCGGCGTGATGCAAGCTGGGATGACATTCACGGAGGCAGGATCACTTTTTACCAAGCTGACGATTGGTGATGGTTTGGTCAGTCAGGTGCCCGCTCTATTGATTTCGCTCGCTGCGGGTTTGTTGGTAACCCGAAGTGCTCAAAAGGCTAACCTGCCTGTCCAGTTTTTGCAGCAACTTCTTGGGAATCCCAAGGCATTGGCGGTCGCTGGTGGTTTCCTAACACTCTTGATTGTGACGAACTTACCGGCGATCCCGATGGCAACACTCGGTTTGGGGTGCATTGGTTTGGCAGTCGTGATGAATCGGCAGACGGCACGTCGTCAGGATGCTGAGGCAGAACTGGCGGAAGTCGAGAGGGCTGAGGCCGCAGCCCCTCCGCCAAAACGAGTCGAAGATTTTCTCACCATCGATCCGATGGAAATTTCAATCGGTTTGGGCTTGTTGGGTTTAGCAGATCCAAGCCGTGGTGGTGATTTGATGCAGCGAATTACCGGTGTCAGAAATGCAGTCGCCGCAGATCTTGGAATCATTCTTCCCAAAGTCCGAGTACGGGATGAGATGACGCTCGGGGAACTTGATTACGAAATTCGAATCGAAGGCAGCCAAGTTGCAAAAGCTACTTTGCTGCCAAATCAGTTATTGGCAATCGATAGCGGTCACACGACCGGTGTGATTGAGGGACAAGCAACTCGAGACCCGACTTTTGGGGAGCCGGCCGTTTGGATCGATCCCATGAGGAGAGAGCAAGCCGCAATCTATGGGTACATGACTGTTGAGCCTGGGGCAGTCATGGCGACCCACCTGCAAGAAATTTCAAAGCGGCATGCTGATGAATTGCTTTCAAGAGATGCTACGAAGCATCTGATCGATGAATTGAAGGAAGCTTCGCCGACCGTTGTGGATGAACTGATCCCAGGTGTCATGAAGGTCAGCGATGTACAGCAGGTGCTGCATTTGTTGCTAAAAGAAGACATTCCGATTCGGCAGCTGGGTATCATTTTGGAAACTTTGGGCGATTTTGCTGGTCGAACCAAGGACGCAGTCTGGCTATGTGAATATGTACGCCATCGACTTGCTCGCACGATCTCTTCGCGATACCGCGATGGTGAAGGACGTCTGCATGTGCTTGCCCTCGATCCTGCCATGGAAGATCGCATTGCCGCTGGTATCGAACACACGGAACGAGGTTTATTTGTCCGAATGAGCCCTTCTGCCGTAGACCTCACTTGCGAGAAAATTCAAGAAGGCGTTAAGAAGCTTGTTACAGCGGGTCATCCACCCGTCGTATTAGTGAGTCCGAGGATTCGACCTGGGCTGAGACAAATCACGAATGCGTCGATGCCCCGCTTGAAAGTGCTGTCCTATAACGAGATTACTCAGGACACAAAAATCGAATCCTATGGTGTGATTAGCGATCAATGACTTCTACACCACAAGATGACAACGAACCCAATCAATTGAGCGAGAATAAATCTTCCATGCACATTCGCACCTTTCGAGCCGCAAACTTGCAGGAGGCCTTGGAGCAGATCCGTCAGCAGATGGGCTCTGAGGCTGCTGTATTGCATACTCGACAGGTACGAGATGGTTGGATGGGATGGCTTGGCCGAACCTATGTTGAGGTCACTGCCGGATTACGAGATGAAGAAAGTGCCGTTCCGATGGACTTGGTTAGGCAAAATATCGATTCGCGGGCTGTGCCAGCGGGAGAGCCTCGTCTGCGAGTCAAGGATGTCCCGTTGCTGACAGATCCTGCTTTGCCATTGCCACTGCAGGCTTATCAGATGGAATTACTCTCAGCCGGAGTCGATTCGGATACCGTCGATCGATGGCTCAATACAACGGTTATTTTTGCAGCAAGTATGGGGGAAGCGGCTAACGGTCCCATGGCCGCGGGCACACCTTGGTTGGAGCATCTGCAACGAACCGTGCTAAGAGAATTGCGAATTGGCAGTCCCATTTTGACACACCCAGGCGAACGCCGTGTGGTCGCACTTGTGGGGCCTACAGGTGTTGGCAAAACAACGACCGTCGCGAAGCTTGCGGCCGGGTTTCGTATCGAAGCGAGACGTCGTGTGGGGTTGCTGACGATCGACACCTTCCGAATCGCAGCGGTCCAACAATTAAAGGCCTACGCCGAAATCATGGATTTACCGATGCAGGTTGTCGAAAAGCCCGGCGAAATGCAGCCAGCGTTGGATCGCTTAGGAGATGTCGATCTGGTGTTGATCGACACCGCTGGGCGAAGTCCGAAAAGTGACGCCCGAATTGACCAGTTGGTGGAATTGCTGAGAAGCGCGCAGCCAGATGAAACTCACTTGGTATTAAATGCGACGAGTTCGGCTTCGGCAACTCGTCTGGCACTGAAGGGTTTTGCTCCAGTAAGACCGACAGCAGCGATACTTACGAAGCTGGATGAAACCCCAAGTACCGTTGGTGTGCTTTCAACCCTTGCCAGCAACGATCAATACAGTGGAATACCTTTGAGTTACATCACAAATGGTCAGCAGGTGCCCGACGACATTGCCCCAGCTGAGGCAGAGATGTTGATGTCACGCATGTTGCCGACACAAGTATCCGTTTCATCTTTAAATGCAGCATAAAATTAAAAAAGAGCTAACGCACTGTGCGTGAGTTCGCCGAAGACAGAAAGGAAGCAGCTCGCGCTGAACGAAAACGACTTGAGCGTAATCTTTCAGTAACCGGTTGCTTAACTTAGGAAACATACTCGCTTGCAACTCATTCCACACAACAAACATTGTTCCGTAGCTTCGCAGCCTCACTTGGTGCACTTGCAATGGGATTGGTCGCATTACGCGGCGCAATTCTTGGTGAACCTACAGGCAGTGTTGCTTTGGAAGCAATCACCGCCATGGCAGTCTTTGCTGTCGTCGGTGGTGTGGCAGGGTGGATCGCAGACACACTCGTCCGCGATGCAGTTGAGCAAGCATTTCGTAAACGTGTCGAATGGTACCGAGAGGGACTAAGCGACGCGAGATTAAGTGAAGAAGGTTCGAAGCGTGATTGACGGGCAGAAATGTTACTGAGGTTACGTTGAGAGCAAAACGCGGCGGAGTTTTAACAGCAAGGATGCTGCGAAAACTGCAAAGTAAACATGACCGAATATATCGGGTCTCCGACTCGATTAAGCTTCGCGGCAAGACGCCGCGGTATTAATACCCATCACGGAGGATTGGATGGCAGCGACAGCCACAGCCGACGACGAGATCCTGAAAGTTTGGACGACGTTCAAGAAGCTCAACAAGGACTCACTCGATTACGAATCGCTTCGCAACCGTCTGGTTGAGCGATACATGCCGCTGGTTCGCTACAACGGAGAGCGAATTTGGCAGCGTCTCCCTGATGGCGTTGAGTTAGACGACTTAATCAGCGCTGGGATCTTCGGATTGATGGATGCCATCGACGCGTTCGATATGGAACGTGGCGTCAAGTTCGAAACCTACTGCGTGCCTCGTATCCGGGGTGCAATGCTCGATGAGCTTCGCACGATGGATTGGGTGCCGCGGCTTGTGCGAAGCAAAGCCAGTAAACTTGCAGTCGCCAAGAAAACTCTCGAAACACGACTTGGCCGAGCTCCCACTGTTGTGGAAATTTCCCTGCAGATGGAAATGCCGGTTAAAGAAGTCGAGAAGATGCAATCCGATGCCAATGCCGTTGGCGTCGTATCACTCAATAAAAAGTGGTACGAAACGGATAGTTATAAAGACGTGCGAGAGATCGATATTCTGGAAGATAAGAAGGGCGAAGATCCCACGCGTCGAGTGCAGAAAAATGATTTGATGCGGCTTGTCACCAAGGGACTCAATCGAAACGAGCGATTGATCATAATCCTTTACTACTACGAAGAATTGACGATGAAGGAAATTGGGGCGACCCTTGATCTTTCCGAATCACGCGTGAGCCAGATGCACACTTCGATTGTCAATCGACTGCAGCAGCAGTTGGGCTATCGGCGAGTTGAGTTTGGTTCTTGATCTGTAGTATCGCTGCTTAATCCGGCATTTTTAGCGTTCTGTCTAATTGGCAGAACGCTTTTTTTATGTCGGCTAGTTTCAATTCAACGCTTTCGCATTGCCAGGTCAGTTTTTAGCAACCATGCTGTGAGGTCTTCCATCGACTCTGGTCAGATATCGAGGGATTTTTAACGCTTGCAACACAGTGTGGGCTGTTACGAATCATTCTTTTTATAGGGAACATGAATTGAGGATCGCGCACGTTATAACCCGAATGATCATTGGCGGAGCGCAGGAGAATACGCTTCTCAATTGTCTTGATTTAATACGGGAATATGGCGATGACGTCCTGTTGCTTACCGGGCCAGCGTTGGGGCCAGAGGGTGATCTTTTAAGTCAGGGCAGGGCAGGGGAGTTGCCGGTTCAGGTGCTACCTAGCCTACGCCGCAATATTCATCCCAAATGGGACTGGCTGGCGAGTCGTGAAATCAGCAAAGCGTTGATGGAATTCAAGCCTGACGTTGTGCATACTCACAGTGCTAAGGGTGGCCTGTTGGGTCGCCGAGCTGCCTGGAAGTTGAATGTGCCAGCCGTGGTTCACACAATTCATGGCGCACCGTTTCACCCCTACCAATCATCCTTGGCGAGAGAGTTTTTTCGGAGATGTGAACGGTGGGCTTCTGCACGCTGTCATCGCTTAATCTCCGTAGCTGATGCGATGACTGATATGATGGTTGAGGCTGGGGTGGCTCCTCGTGAAAAATTTAAGACGATCTACAGTGGAATGAACGTTGAGCCGTTCACTCGGGCCAAGGAGCATCGTGCCGCGGTGCGCCGCAAGTATGGGTTTGAGGATGAGCACGTAGTAATTGGGAAGATCGCTCGCTTATTTCATCTCAAAGGTCATCAGGATCTTATCAATGCTGCAGTGGCAGTGGTGAAAAGCCAGCCAAATGTTCGTTTTCTGCTGGTGGGTGATGGGATTCTGAGGAAGTCACTGACGCAGCAGATTGATGAACTTGGCTTGTCAAAGCATTTTGTATTTGCCGGCCTCGTGCAACCGAGTGAAGTGCCAACGCTGATTGGTGGAATGGATGCGTTGGTTCATGCCTCGTATCGTGAGGGGCTCGCCAGAGCATTGCCGCAGGCTTTGATTGCAGGTCTTCCTGTCATTAGCTACGACGTGGATGGAGCGCGAGAAGTGACGATTACAGGACAGACAGGAATCCTTGTTCCCGCTCAGGATGTGTCAGCACTCTCGGAGGCTCTCGAGGCACTGGCCTTGGATGGGGCTCTGCGTCAACGATTGGGAGAAGAGGGGCAGCGGAGATTTACTGAGCAATTCGATCATCGAACAATGACCGCCAAAGTCCGGGAAGTGTATCTGGAGCAGATTGCAAAAAGGTGATCGGGGGCAAAAGTACGGCATTCATCGGTTTTCCCGTGTTTCGGCTCGTTGTTGAGCAAATTTCACACAATGTCAGTCGATCACAGGAGCAGTGCAGGGGAGACGTGGTTCAGGATCTAACCTGTGTTTCGGGAATGTTGGACTGGGGTGCCCTTTCAGGTTTCTGATTTTCTCAAGTATCATAGAGAGATATGGGGAAGATTAGGCCAGCGTGTAATATCAGCCTCGACTTTCCCCGTTTCGATCCCCGGCATCTGAAAGACAACATGACCAAGAGTCGCGATTTTATTGGCCCTTACCGACTTGCTCGCCTGATTCGAGTGGGCAGTACGGCCGAGGTTTGGGAGGCGATTGAAGAGCACGAACAGGGACGTGTTGCTTTGAAAATGCTCAAGCACTCGCTGTCGACAAACAAAAGTGAGGTTGCGCTGCTCAAACATGAGTACAACGTAGCCAAGGATCTCAAGAGCCCTCGCGTGATCAACGTCACGGAATACCGTGAGGATGGTGGACGCCCATGCCTCGTCATGGAGTTGTTCAGTGAGATGAACATGAAGCAGGCATTGCGCCGTGGCCCTGAGTCACTGGCCTACATGCTTGACAAAATTATTGAACAGTCTGCTGAGGGGCTGTATTACATGCATACGAAAAATTGGATCCACCTTGATGTGAAGCCAGACAATTTTCTTGTTGGTCGAGATGGTACTGTTAAGTTGATCGACTTTACGATCGCCGAAAAGAAAAAAAGTAGTTTTGGCCAATTGTTCAAGAGCAAGGTTGTAAAGGGAACTCGCAGTTACATGGCTCCCGAACAGATACGGAAGAAAAAGTGCGATGAACGTACGGACGTGTACGCATTCGGTTGTGTTTTGTATGAGCTTTGCACAGGCAAGCCACCGTATACAGGCGACACGCCCAATGACTTGTTGACAAAACACCTGAATGCCTCCATCCCAAGTCCAATTGTTCATAACGACAATGTGACGCGAGAGTTTGCTAACTTGGTCAAAAGTATGATGGCGAAGAAACAGGATGGAAGACCAGCCTCCATGTGGGAGTTCCTGAAAGTTTTTCGGGGTACACAAGTTTTCAGGAAGCGACCACGAAAACCTGAAATAAGTGTTTTTGATTCCATGCCTGGCATCAAAGGTGCTGATGATATGCTCCGTAAAGGGCAGCCAGACCCGGGGCTCGATGTGTAGCGATTTCTGATGCCTGGGAACAGTGCCAGCCATGCTGCGATTACCAATGATTCGCCTGCGTGATGCTGGTGCTAGGATTTAAATAAAAAGACAACAGCCTTAAAGTGATGAGTTGATATGAGTGCCGGCCCTGGATTGGAATTTGAAAACGACATTGCAGATCTCGAGAACCGGATTGCTTTGCTCGAACGCGAAACAGATCGCAGCGGGGATATCGAGAATGAGATACGAACCCTCAGGTTGGAATTGGTTAAGCAACTCAGGGAAACGTACGGTTCGCTTGACGCTTGGCAGACCGTGCAGGTCGCACGACATAAAAATCGGCCTTACACCCGAGACTATCTGAATCTTGCATTCGATGATTTTGTTGAACTGCACGGTGATAAGCACTTTGGCGATGATCGAGCAATGTTGGCCGGTTTTGCCAAACTTGACCGTTTCAAAGTGCTGGTTTTGGGGCACCAGAAAGGCCGGACCTACAAAGAACGGGCTGCTTGTCATTTTGGTTGCGCTCATCCCGAGGGCTACCGAAAGGCAATGAGCAAGATGCGTCTTGCAGAAAAATATCAATTGCCTCTGATTTGCTTCATCGACACGCCAGGAGCTTATCCAGGAATTGGCGCTGAAGAACGTGGGCAAGCGCAAGTGATTGCCGAAAGTATGTTTAAGATGAGTCGCTTGAAAACTCCCGTGATCTGTATCGTGATTGGAGAAGGAGGCTCGGGCGGTGCTTTGGGCATTGGAGTTGGTGATCGGGTTGCCGTTCTGCAACATGCCTACTACAGCGTGATTAGTCCTGAGGGATGTGCTGGGATTCTTTGGAAAAGTCACGAGCATGCTCCCAAAGCCGCCGCCGCATTAAGATTTACCAGCGATGATCTATCCCGTCTGGGAGTAGTTGATGATGTGTTGCAGGAACCGTTGGGCGGTGCCCATCGTGATCACCATCAAATGGCTTCACGCCTGAAGTCCTATCTGTCCCGGACGCTCAGCGAATTGGAGACCAAAACCAGCGATGAGTTGGTGGATGAACGTTACGATAAATTTCGACGCATCGGAGTGTTTCTGGAAGAAACACAAACTGGCGTTTGAGTCTGCTGCCAATTGCTGAGATGCGAATCGATGCATTTCATGGAATTCTCAAAAACGCATTTTTCTAAAATCATGGCGAGTGTCATCCCGCTGTTATGAGTCTTCGCCAACACGACTTGCAGCGATGACGGTAGCCACGTCGTGACCATCGCGGCCTACCGCGGTTCAGGAAACGCGATCCGTCCGCCACGCTCACTTCGAGCACTGCTTTACCGCTGCCACTTGGCGTGTGAACCAGGTGAATGAAACAAGCCGAGTTGGTGGCCTTTGTTGGGCAGCATCGAGCGTCAAAATTGTCGGCGTTGTGGAAAGTGGTGCGATAATCGAATGCTGTTCTAACTGGGTTTTTGCCGAATCAGCAACGTCCGATAATGACCCTTATGTTGTATTCGAAGTGTCTGAATCCCCGTGCTGCAGCAGTTTTGGGCTCTGGTTGTCTACCTTTACCCCGATGGTAGATCGTGCGTGCGTTCAGCGGAACCCATGCTGACATTCAGGCGAACGTTAAGGGCTTGCAGGCTCGCGATTGTGATGTGCAATCTGATGTGCAATGAGAGCGAGGCGGCAGCTATCAGCGATGGCATGTTTGCCGGTGTTCTGATGCTCAACTTCTCAACGTTGGATGCCATTTCCGCTTGGTTGCATGGCTTGTTGGGACGGCCATGACGATGTGCCAGCGGCTGGTTGGATAGGTGTGGATGCGTTATCCGTGAACTGCGATTTTAGCTCCCGAGCACCTTCTGCCATCCATTCTGTCGCTGTCGTTGAATCGCTCTCGGTTTCGTCAAATTTCTTGTTGAAGCGATCCAGATACGGTTGGACCACCTCGTGCAGTTCTTCTGGTATTACAGAATCGCTGCGATCGAGCAAATTAGCGATATAGTTTCCGCTTTTGCTTTGTACAACAGCTTCACGGACTCGGGCACCCGATAAAGTTACGGCGAATAAAGTGATCAAAGTGCAGTACAGAGCACCCTTTCCCAGTCCGAATAAAGCACCTATCTGGCGGTCGAATTCTTTCAGTTTCATCCGGTCGATACTGCCGCGTACCATTCGAAAGGCGACCCAGATAAGAAGGGACGTACCGATGTACAAGATCAGCATTGCGAGGAAGCGATCCCAAGGGGGTTCCGCTTGAATTGACTCGCTAATTGGCTCTCGGTATTTGTAGGCAACGATGTAGCTAATTACGATCGACGCGATGGATGCGAGTTGCCAAGCAAAGCCCTTGATTGCACCAAATAATGTCGCTCCGACGAGGACGACCAGCATGATGATGTCATAAGTCTCCATCAATCGCATCCGTGCAAACAAGGAGCAGTGAATTTAGGGAAGGGCGTTTTAAATGCAAGCAATAGCATGTCAGCCCACCGATAGCCGGACTATAGCGAGAGTGGGACAACAGTCGAAGATCAATCGAGCCACTTTGGTGCCAATTCGACTTGGCGTGAAGCGACTACTTTTTATATGAAACAGAGGAGATGTCTTGCCCAAGCCGAGCGGTTTTGGTTTTGACTGACTTTGGTATCTATTCACTAAAATCGAATTTGCCTTGGCTGACTTTAAGTCCCACATTACCGGAAGCACCTTGGTTGGCATTGGTTACGGCTACTGGGGGATTGCTACGCAGTCGATGTCGATTGAGAACGGCATGCTTGCGGGTGGTTTGTGTGCTGTCAGTGGGATGCTGCCGGATCTGGACAGTGATTCCGGCGTTCCGTTGCGAGAGACAAGTATGTTTGTCGCTGCAATTGTTCCCATCCTGATGATTGAGCGATTCAAGGACTTAGGATTTTCACATGAAGCGATGGCATTGGCAGCAATGCTGCTTTATCTAGGGGTTAGGTTCGTCGCCATCGAGTTTTTTAAGCGTTATACAGTGCACCGTGGAATGTGGCACAGTATTCCCGCAGCAGCATCCGCAGGCTTGCTGGCTTATTTACTGATGCCATGTCAAAGTGAAGCGGTGCGGATTTACAAGAGTCTCGCCGTGGTACTTGGTTTTACTGTGCATCTGAGTATGGATGAGATCTGGAGCATTGACATGAGTCATGGCTTTCGGTTGAAGAAGTCCTTTGGCACTGCTCTGAAATTTTTCAGCAAGAGCAAACTCGGTAACTTCTCTGTTTACGCCAAGCTTTTCATTTTATTGTGGCTTGCGTGGGGTGACCGTGGTGTGGTGGATCGTATTCGTCATCGCACACGTCAGGAGCAGACCTACATCGCTCAGCCGAGGCAAGGCATTGATTTTCAGAACTGGATGCCTTGGCGCTAAAAATGTTGACTCGTTTATGAGGAAATCGTTTGCGAGCTATTGCTGTGTATCTCACGGTTCTCGATCAATCACGATGGTGACTGGTCCATCGTTGGTCAAGGAAACCTTCATGTCTGCACCGAAAGTACCCTGCTCTACCCTGATTCCTTTGGATCGGAGTGCATTAGCGTAGTGTTGGTAAAGGTGTTTGGCTATTTTAGGTGCGGCTGCGTCAGTGAAAGCCGGGCGGCGTCCCTTCTGGCAGTTCGCCAACAATGTGAATTGGCTGACAACGAGTGCGGACCCACCAGTATCAATCAGAGAGAGATTCATTTTGGAATTTTCGTCTTCGAAGATTCTTAGCTCAGCAGTCTTGGTGGCAAGCCAGTCCGCCTGGACGGTGGTGTCTCCTTGGCCAATTCCTGCCAGAATGAGGAGTCCATGGTTGATTTGGCCAACAGTATTTTGATCGACCGTGACTTTCGCTGAGGTGACTCGTTGAAGGACGACTCGCATTTTGCAACTCAGTTTGCGGGATGATGGGTAGAATGAATGGGTGAATTACACGGCGGGCTATGGTGATGAGTTTAGGCAAGCTCGTACTCACTTGTTAAACTTTAGATTCCGACGTGTTGTATTGCGAGTGATTCCAATATCACGTCAGTTAGATCAGCTATGGCGGTGAGAAAGCCTCTTAGCTTCCAATATTTTTCTTTGCATTTGATTCGGTACTGATAATGCCCTTTCTATTCACTTGTCCAAACTGTCATACCTCGACGCAGGTTGAAGATTGTTACAGCGGTCACGAGGGTGCATGTGTGACCTGTGGCAAGGCGATCAAGATTCCCGATTTTGAAGTCTCTGAGAATAAGAGTTCTGAGCGGGTTCAAAAGTACTCGTTGCCGATGTTCATCAGTATCGGGGTCGTCGCGGTGATCCTGATTTGCCTCGGTTTCCTGTTGATTAGAGCTGGCGGGGATGCAGTGCAACGCATGGCAGCCAACCGTGGGATCTCCGATTCAGTCTCAAACTTAAGGAAAATTGCCGCTGCTCTGAATGCTTATTCAAGTGACCATGGAACCTATCCACCACCTGTCGTGACAGTGGGAAACAATAGACATTCTTGGCGTGTTTTGATTTTGCCTTACCTGAATGAGAATGCGTTGCATAGCCAATACAACTTTGATGAGGCTTGGAACTCGCCCAATAACTTGAGGGTGGCGACTAGCATACCTGCGGTGTTCCAGAATCAGAAGCACTCAAACTTTGGCGCGTGGCAGTCAGATTACTTCTTCATCACAGGACCGGGCACCTTATTCCCAGATTCGGGACCGTTGTCCCCTGAACAGATACGCGATGATGTGGGCCAGACGTTGCTTTTGGTAGAGGCCAGACGCGTTGGCGAAGGGGGAATGTATTGGAGTGAGCCAGTCGATGTGAAGACGCAGGGTCTGCTGGCAAAAGGCTACAGCGATTTAGGTGGTGTGCTTCAGGGTGGGTTCACTTTTGCGACTGTCGATGGAAAAGCACACTTCGTTTCCGATACTACTGATCCGCTCGTGCTCGGGGCGATGATCACCGCGAACGGTGGCGAGCGTTTGTCGGATGACATATTTGACTGAGTCTGGGTAGTGACCATTCGCGCTGCAGGATTGGGCGATACATGGGGAGTACGATACCTGCTGCCGCATCATCTCTCTTATCGTGTTCTCCCTGGCGTTATTTGCAGGGCCGATCAGTAATCAGTACTGGCGTGGCCGAACAGTGCCCTGTACGCGACTTGGAAGTCCTTGGATCCGCAGAAATCCTTCCGCATCGTCTTGATTGTAGGAGCCGCCGCCTTCCATCGTGGCGATCTCTGCATCGTACAAGCTGTTCGGACTGCTTCTGGATTCGACGGTGATGTTGCCTTTGTAGAGTTTCAGGGTGACCTCGCCACTGACAGGTTTTTGGGCCTCCTGAATGAAAGACAGTAACGAATCCATTTTTGGTGTGTACCAAAAGCCGTAATAAACCATTTCGGCAACTTCCGGAGCGAGTCTGTCCCTCAAGTGCATGAGATCACGATCCATGGCAAGCTGTTCGACATACATCAAAGCGTCATAAAGCACGGTCATACCGGGGGATTCATAAACACCTCGGCTTTTCATGCCCACGAAGCGATTTTCAACCATGTCAATTCGGCCTACACCATTACGACCAGCAATCTGGTTGAGTTGCTCGACCATCTCAAGGGCTGTTACCTGCTGGCCGTTCAACGCGACAGGAACTCCAGAGGCGAATCCGATGGTCACCGTTTCAGCTGCGTCGGGCGCTTCCTGAGGGCTGACCCCCATACCAAAATCGACCATTTCCACCCCGTTGACATTTAATTCTTCGAGTTGCCCGGCTTCGTAACTGATGTGCAAGACGTTCTCGTCGCTGCTGTACGGTTTCGCGGTCGAAGCTTTAACAGGAATGTTTTTGCTCTCGCAGTAGGCGATTAATTCGGTACGACCGGGGAACGCATCACGGAATTCCTTGATTCGCCATGGGGCAATCATTTGCACATTGGGATCCAATGCTTCAGCCGCCAGTTGGAATCGGCATTGATCATTCCCTTTGCCTGTCGCTCCATGTGCATAAGCCGTCGCACCAACTTCTCGGGCCACCTGAAGGCATATTTTGCTGATCAGCGGACGGGCAATCGATGTGCCAAGCAGGTAGATCTGCTCGTACTTGGCTTGCCACGCAAGTACGGGAAATGCGAAATCTCGGCACATTTCTTCACGTGCGTCAATCAATCTCGATGAAACTGCCCCCCCATTGCGGGCCTTTTGCATGATTTCTTCACGATCTTCGCACGGCTGCCCCAGATCCACGTAAACTGCGTGGACTTCGTAGCCCTGATCTTGGAGCCAACCGAGAATTACCGAGGTATCAAGGCCACCGGAGTAAGCAAGTACACAACTTTTCATTACGATATCATCCGCGAATTAATGATGGACTAACCTAGTCTGCACTCCCAATTTGAAATCTGATTCCTCTTTACTGCAACCCGCCCAATGAATCAGCTCTCCCCTGCCCTGCTGGAACTTGTCGCAAGAGCCATGAATGACGATGAATCCCGCCAAGAATTAATAAAACACGTCGAAACCTTGAAAAGCTCCGATTCTGAACCCGCTGCTGATCAAACCCATCGAATTGATGGAGCCACCGTTGACATCGGGCGGGCTTCCCGTTGTGGATTTGGTGAGGTGATATTTGGGGAAGGAAAATCCGCAGAGCTGGTCACACGGATCATCCAGACGCAATTGGACCAAGGACAGTCGGCATTTATCACCAGAATCGACAGCGGAGTCGCCTTTCAGGTCCGCCAGTCATTCACCCACACTCAACACAATCCTGTCGCCCGGACACTGCGGGTTTCGGCCACAAAACTCGGAAACACGCAGCCTTTGGCGTCAGACCAGTTGGAGCGGACATTCCATGCCGCCGTGGTTACAGCAGGCAGTACGGATCTCGCTGTTGCCGAGGAAGCGATCGAGACATTGATTTGGATGGGAATCGCATTCCAGCGATTTGACGATATCGGAGTCGCGGGTCCACAGCGTCTCGCTGCCGCCATTCCGAACCTGAACGCTGCCTCAGCCGTTGTGGTTGTAGCTGGGATGGAAGGGGCTTTGCCGGCAGTGGTTGCAGGGCATTTGGCAGTTCCCGTCTTCGCTGTACCAACCAGTGTGGGTTACGGTGCCAGCCTCGGTGGTTTGACACCGTTGATGGGGATGTTGAGTACTTGCACCGCGAATGTGGCCGCGGTCAACATTGATGCAGGTTTCAAAGGTGGTTACATGGCTGGAATGGTAGTCCACCAGCTGATGAAGAACTGTCAGCGGGCTGCAATATAAGACTATCCTCTGGGGAATTGAAATGACGTGTGAGCCTCCGCTGCGTCTGCCTACGCGGCAGTATGCGGCCCACAAAGGAACTTTCGGGCGGACCATGCTCGTTGGTGGGTCGCGTGGTATGAGTGGCTCGATTGCTTTATCTGCGATTGCGGCATTACGGGTCGGTGCGGGGCTTGTTACCGCAGTCGTTCCTGATCGGTGTCTCGAAACCGTTGCATCTTTTCATCCTTGCATCATGACTTCACCACTGCCGGAGGATTCTCAAGGGCGGTTTGCCTTGGAAGCTTCGGTTGCTTTGAAGTCCATCGTGCCAACAGCTTCTGCGATTGGTTGTGGCCCCGGAATGACGACCTGCTCAGGATCCATTCGGATGGTCGAGCGATTACTGAGATGCCCGAAGCCCTGTGTCCTCGATGCTGACGCTATCAATGCTTTGGGGGTGTTGGGGGACGCGGCATGGCAGGAGCGAGCGACGGTCAGGGATCAGTCTGCCCCACTCATACTCACACCACATCCGGGCGAGTTTGCCCGATTAACAGGTGTTGCCGCCAGCGATCGAAAGTCTCAGATATCGACCGCCTGCAAGCTTTGTGATGACCATGGTTTGTTCATTGTGGTCAAAGGAGGACCGACCGTGGTGGTCGGTCCTGAAGGTAATCATTGGCAGAACTCGACGGGTAATCCAGGGATGGCAACAGCGGGAAGTGGTGATGTGCTGACGGGAGTTATTTCATCTTTTCTTGCCCAAGGGGTTTTGGCCTGGGACGCAGCCCGGCTTGGTGTTTGGGTGCACGGTCTGGCTGGAGATTTTGCTGCACAGAAGCATGGACATGCTGGGATGACTGCTGTTGAAATATCCGATTGCTTACCGCAAGCAGTCGACTTAGCACTGAGCTGAATTGGCTCATCTTTGCAGTCTGTTTCCTGATTCATCAGTGACCGTCAGCAAATGACTTGTCTATTCTCACATGAGTAAATGCAGACGCTGGTTTCAAACCGTGGTTTTATCCTTAGCTGTCGTCTTGGTACTGGTCGTCTTATTCGGGGTAGCCCTACGAAGTTTCGTCGATGTAGTGCATAATTCCGTTATCCCGTCCCCTGCCCTGCTCTGTTTTGAATCATCGTGACAGCCATATTTTCACTCCAAAATGTTTGGCCTCATGATTCTCAAGGAGAATCGGAGCTATCGGGTGGATGTTTAGGCAGCTCTGAGCACGGTAGAGCGGCTGATGATGATTTGAGCAGCATTCGGGGAGGAGTGATTACGATCGGTAATTTCGACGGGGTGCATCGTGGACATGCGGCACTATTGGGACACGTGAGGAAACTTGCGGACCAGTTAGGTGGTCCTGCGATAGCAATGGTGCTCGATCCGCATCCTGCGACTATTCTGCGACCAGAGTTCGCACCACCCCGTCTGACGCAAATCCAGACACGCGCTGACTTGATGAATCAGCTTGGGATTGATGCGCTGGTTGTGTGCAAGACAAGTCGTCAATTCTTGAATTTGACGGCGAAGCAGTTCTTTTCTTGGCTCGTGCAGGACCGACTGCAAGCGAAAGCGATGATTGAAGGGCCAAACTTCTTCTTTGGTCGAGACCGTCGTGGGAATGTTGAGGTCTTGGCTGAGCTATGTGATCAGGCAAATATCAAACTGCAAATTGTTGAGCCGATGCATGTTGGCCCCCAAATGATCAGTAGTACCAGAATTCGGGGGTTGCTCGCTGAGGGTGCTGTCGCTGAGGCTACTGACTTGCTGGGACATCCTCACAGGATCAGTGGGACTGTGACAAGCGGCGCCCAGCGTGGCCGTGAAATTGGTTTTCCGACGGCCAACCTGTCGGGTATCGAGGTCGTAGTTCCTTGCCCAGGGGTCTATGCAGGACATCTTCGCACCAGCCAAGGAGACCATGCGGCGGCAATACATGTTGGCCCCAACCCGACTTTTGAATCGAACGGCGATTCCAAAGTTGAGGTTCACGCGTTGGATTATGATGGTGATTTGTATGGTCAACGTGTTGAAGTTGAGTTCCTACACCATGTCCGAGATGTCGTCAGGTTTGAATCACCCGAAGCACTGGTATTACAGCTTCATCAAGACATAGCAGAGATTCGCAGGGTATTATCCTAGGTGTTCTGTGACTCATCAGTTTTAAGGATCAAAATGGGCGTTAACTGGAAAGCATTCAAAGATCAAATCAGCTATTACAACAGCTTTGTGCTGGTGAGCCATATTCGACCCGATTGTGATGCATTGGGCAGCGAGCTTGGAATGGCTGAAGTACTGCGTACCATCGGAAAAACGGTGCGCATTATCAATGCACACAGGACTCCCGAGGCACTGCAGTTCCTCGATCCTGCTGGTAATATCGAAGTGCTGGGTGATGATGTTGAACCGGAGGATATCGCAGCTGATTGCATCATGGTGTTGGACACCAGTGCTTGGGCTCAATTAGGTGACATGGGTGACGTCATACGCACATCCCGTGCAGATAAAATTGTGATCGATCATCACATCGGCGAGGATGAACTGAACGCGACGATGTATAAGGATTACCAAGCAGAAGCTACTGGGCACTTAGTGGTGCAGGCCGCTGACGCCCTCGGTGTCCCATTAACTAGGTCAATGTCAGTGCCATTGTTTACCGCCATAGCAACGGATACCGGTTGGTTTCGTTTTGGCAGTGTAACCTCTGAAACCTATCGTACGGTTGCACGATTGATAGATGCTGGGGTGGTTCCATGCGAGGTGTATGGCGATCTATATGAACGTGATTCTCTTGGTCGAATACGTTTGCGTGGGCTAGTGCTCTCTCGGACCAAATCTGAAATTGACGGCACGTTGATGCATACCTACGTCGAGAAAGAAGACTTTGAAGCGATGGGCGCCGCACCGAATGATGCGGAGGATTCCATTAATCTGACACTTGCAGTCAAAGGGGCTCAGGCTGCCGTGATTTTTGTTGGGCAGATTCGGGGAGGTTTTAAACTCAGTTTTCGCAGTCAGGGAGAAATGGACTGTAACGAAATTGCGCAGCAATTTGGTGGCGGGGGGCATAAGGCAGCTGCAGGTGCCTTCGTTGAGGGCACGCTGGATGAAGTGCAAGGGCGAGTGCTTCCCGTTGTCCGAGAAGCAATGCGGGCAGCGCTTGGAGAAAGCTGAACAAGCTGCACCTGGTTCCACCTCCAATGCACTCAGCGGACCAGACGTTGACTGCTCCCCCTGCCCACGAGTCTGAGTTTCTTTGCACCTTTGAAACGTGCTGGAGTGCCGGACCAGTTGGATGCAAATCACGGATTCAGCAAAAAGCCTGTCAAAGACCAACCATCTTCGGTGGTCTCTAAGAAACCGCCTCCATTGGGAAGATACTTATCGATCACGTTCAGAGGTGGGAGGTCGGTGGCGTTAATCGCCTCATTTGGATCCGCCGCTTCGTCTTCAAGAAATCGTCGATAAAATGAGGACAGGACCGAGTCGCTGTCTTTCAGTTTTCCCTCGCGGAGCAGATTGTACTTTGCACGCAGAGACAACTTCGTTCGGACTACTCGATCCATGGCTGGTGCGGTGCAGCCAAGCTCTTTGAGTGAAGTCACAATCGCTTTGATTTCAGGCTCATCACCTAGACCAGCCTTTTCTTCAGAGTTGATTCGAGTTGCCGCAGCCACCAACATGTCGGGGTCATTTGAGAACATCAGGTAAGGAGCTTCTGAATTTGCTCCCTTGTCGATCATCGCGATTGCCCAGTGGTCTAACAGTGGTGTGCTTTCTTCGATTTCCTCTTCACCAAGACCAATGTCTAAATCGCCGAACAGATCCTCATCAAGATCGTCGTCATCGCCACCGCGTTGGACACGCCAGATATCAACGCCAGGGACGGCATCCATGATGCTGGCATCAGGCTCAGCATCCATTGCCTTGCGAATCGCAAGACCAATGGCTTTTGCGTCTGAAACCCGAATCGCGATCAACATTCGTTCGGAATTGAGCTCCGATGGAAGCGTGTTGTCGGTGATCAAAATCAGCTGATTGTCAAGATTCGGCAGGACGTTCTTGGCAATGTCGATTTGTGGCCCATCTTCATCATCTCGAATACCTTCGATGATATCCTGAAAAATGTCGTCACCGAATGCTTCGTTCAACAGTGTTTCTGAAGCCCAGAAAATTTCTTCAAATCGCGGATTGATTCGACTGAAGCTTGCGGCATCGGAGTGCACCCAAGCTGGAATAGGACCAAGAGGGGCATTCTCAAACTGCAGCATTCTTGCTGCTAATTCATACTTGCTGGGCTTGTCGGTAACAGGTGGTGCCAAAATGGATCCCCTGTGGAGCAATTGGTACTTTTTACCTGCGAGGGCGAGAATCCCCCCTGCTGCTTTGACGGCGTCGAAGCCTTGGTTTTCGAGAAGCTTGACGATGTCAACTTGATTGCCTCGGTCCACATCCAATGACTCTCGCAGAATTCTTGCCATTTGAAATGGTCTGGCGAACCATTCCACTGCAATGGTGCCACCGCCTGTCTTGACCGGTTCCAAGATAGCCTGACTCGACTTCTTCAGAACGGTCTGAAACTCTTCAAGCTTTACTATAGCTTCGCCATCCGCATCGCCAGCAATCCTATCAAGAAGGTTTGTCACGACGAGGTCGCGGTCTGCAGCAAGAAGACGGGTCTCATCAAGAGCAATCACGATCTGCTCCACCTTTAACTGACCAGGCTTCGGTTCCGTGTTATAAACCCGTACTGTTTGCCCTTGATGTTCAATGTCTTTCCGAACCCACTCAGCTTCTTTCAGATCCTTGTCAAGCTTGTCGATCGCTACCTGGGCTTGTTTCGCTCTACCTCGGACATCGGCGATCACACAGAGTGCAAAGGGACGTCGTTTGTCATTCGGAAAGGGCAACCAACTGACAACAAGTTCACCAGAGGCCATGTCGTAGAGGTCTTCTGGACGAACGCCGACCTTGTTATCAAAAGCTTCGAGGTAATTCTTCGCTCGTTTGCGTTGTGCTTTGATAAATGGCTGCATGGCGTCGTCTTCGATCAACTTGCCAATCGAAGTTTCTTCCCAAGCTTCGCAGAATCGTGGCAGGTTAGGGATACGCACCATGCCTGCAACGGTATCTGGCAGCAACTCTATTGCTGATTTGTATGCATTTGCCGGCGGATTTTGCTGGGCAGAAACCTGGGCATTTACAGCACAAAGACCGAGCAGAAATGCCAAGGTGAAAACGAACCGTCTTTGAATAGTCATGCTGACGGTTTTGATCCGAGGCAATGAACTAACGAGGTTGTACATTCAAAATCCGACAAAATAAGAAAACACCCGTGATTCAAAATCGGCGAACGGGCCTGATTCGAGATTATTTAACCTTCGTTTTAGCCCGAAATACCGCCAATTGGCAATCCATCGAGGTGGTCACTGCCCCAAAACCGGGGGGCTCCAAGAAGCCATTTTGCTAGCTTTGAAGTGATTCGATGAGCCCTTCCGAACAAGAGAATTCCGTTTGGGAAATCGTCTGTTTTTCGGTTGAGAAATGCCACCCACTAATCTTTCTTTCGGCAGTTTGGCGGCGTTGGTTGCCGGTTCCGTGGTGAAAAATGGAAGTTTATGCCGCCATTGGCGGTTTTCTAATGGTTTTCGACCCTTTCGAAGGCGTGTTTGAACGCCGTCTACTCACCTCCGCGGTCGGAAATTACATTCTGGCTTCTCGCTCTCTTCTATTTCCATTATCGATTTCAAGGAGTCTGTTGTGTCACGCGATCTTCCAAATATTCTCGCGTCACGGTACGCCAGCGCAGGCATGGTAGACATTTGGACACCATCAGGGAAGGTTGTTCTCGAACGTGAGTTTTGGCTTGCAGTGTTGGAAGCCCAGAACGATTTGGGGGTAACGGTCGATAAGCAGGTTTTGGATGATTATCGACGCGTCATGGGTTCGGTAGATCTCCCTTCGATTGATGCTCGGGAGCGTGTCACGAAACATGACGTGAAAGCCAGAATCGAGGAGTTCAACGCACTTGCCGGACATGAGCACATTCACAAGGGAATGACCTCACGCGATTTAACGGAAAATGTTGAGCAGCTGCAAATTCGTTCTGCATTGACTCTGGTGCGTGATCGTAGCGTGGCTGCGCTTGGACTCGTTGCAGAGCGTGCTGCAGAAACAGCTGAATTAGCAATTGCTGGCCGAAGTCATAACGTGCCTGCGCAGGTGACCACGATTGGTAAGCGATTCACCAATATTGCCGAGGAGATCCTTGTGGCGGTTCAACGTATTGAGGAACTCTTAGCTCGGATGCCTTTGCGAGGAATCAAAGGGCCCGTTGGCACTCAGCAGGATATGTTGGATTTGTTCCAGGGAAATTCGTCGAAGCTCGAACAGCTTGATCAGAGAATTGCAGATAATCTTGGTTTTCAAAGTTGCTTTGATTCTGTGGGTCAGGTTTACCCGAGGTCCGTTGATTTTGACGTTGTTTCGGCACTGGTGCAGTTGTCATCTGGTCCTGCTAACTTTGCTCGTACATTGCGTTTGATGGCTGGGGCTGAACTTGCCACAGAGGGTTTCAAGCCTGGTCAGGTTGGCTCATCAGCCATGCCGCACAAAATGAATGCGAGATCTGCTGAACGCATTGATGGATTCAGTGTTATTCTGCGCGGTTATCTGAGCATGATTGGCGGTCTTGTCGGTGACCAGTGGAATGAGGGAGACGTGAGTTGCAGTGTCGTGCGGCGTGTTGCGATTCCAGACTCGTTTCTGGCAATTGACGGACAACTGGAGACATTCCTGACCGTCTTGGTGGACTTTGGCGCGTACCCGGCCGTGATTGATCGTGAGCTGCGACGATATTTGCCGTTTCTTGCCACGACCAAGATATTGGTCGCAGCTGTGAAGGCAGGTGTTGGTCGTGAGACAGCTCATGAAGCCATCAAGGAACATGCGGTTGCTGCGGCGTTAGCAATGCGTGAGTCGGGAACGGATGACAATGATTTGATCGAGCGTTTAGCTGCAGACGAGCGGATTCCGATGGACGCAGAAATGTTAGGGGAGGCCATTGGTCACCCCAGCCAGTTTGTTGGCAATGCTACGGTACAAATTCAAAATGTGCTTCAGAAGATCAGGGTTCTGACCGATCGATTTCCGGAAGCCGCCAGCTATCGACCGGGCGCAATCTTGTAGATCGATTGATCAGCATTACCGATCGATTTTTTAGAAGCCAAAGACAGCAAAACTCGATGCTGATATCTGGTGCGGATGTGCCGTTGTTGTTTCAGTTGAATACTGAAACAGGGTATTGGAAGACCACAAGCTTGACAGTGATTCAAGTCATCGGTGTTCCGGTGGTTCGTGAGTTTCGAATGTAGTTCGAAGTTTTTGTCGCATCTGTTCGGTTGCCTGGCAAGCGTGCGCATAAAGCCTTTCTTGTGCCCTGATGGGATGCTTTTCTGGTTGGCTACGAATGTATGATCCATCAGCCTGCATTTCCCACGAATTGCAATTGTCTTCAAAGTACGTGAGAAGTGAGTTCATCACTTTTTCGCGGCAGGCGAGGTCGTCGACGGGCACCATGATTTCAACCCGTCGATCAAGATTTCGTGGCATCCAGTCAGCGCTGCTGATGAAGAGTTCAGAGTCACCGCCGTGTCGGAAGTGAATGATTCTGGCATGTTCTAGAAAGCGGTCGACGATTGAAACGACGCGAATCGTTTCACTGAGGCCAGGGACACCGGGGCGTAGGCAGCAGACGCCACGGACATTGAGCAGGATTTTCACGCCTGCTTGACTGGCACGGTACAGCGCGTCGATCACTTCCGTGTCGACCAAAGCATTGATCTTTGCGAATATCTCTGTTCGTTGTCCTTCGATACAACGCTGTGTTTCCGCATTGATCAGGTTGACGATTCTTGTTCGCAGCGTGGTTGGTGCACTATCAAGATGCCGAAGTTTTTGTGGCTGACTGGCTCCTGTCACAGCATTGAAAAAAGCAGATGCGTCGGAGCCAAGCTCTTCGTTGCAGGTCAGCAAAGATACGTCGCCATAGATAGTGGCCGTCACTTCATTATAGTTTCCCGTCCCAAAGTGCATGTAGCGAACAATGCCCTGCGCTTCTCGCCGAACAATGATGCAAATTTTGGCGTGGGTCTTGAGCCCTCGGATGCCGTAGATCACCTGCACCCCGGCCTGTTCCATTTCTCTCGCCCATTCAATATTCCGAGCTTCGTCAAATCTGGCTTTCAATTCGACAATTACCGAGACATATTTTCCATTTTTAGCTGCCCGTTTTAAAGCAGCAACGATGGGGCTGTTGCGACTGGTGCGATACAATACCTGCTTGATGGCTAGAACATCCGCATCGACCGCTGCTTCCTCAATTAGACGGACTACAGGGTCAAAACTCTCGTAGGGATGCAGCAGAAGAATGTCACCTCGACTGATCGATGAAAACATGGTTTCAGATGGATCGATGCGAGAGACTCGCTGTGGTGGCCAAGCGTCATTTCTCAATGCATCAAAACCTTCTAGGCCATGGAGCGTGAACAAGTAACTGAGATCCAGTGGCCCGGCAATTGGGTATAAATCCTGTCCGCGCAATTGCATTTTTTCTGACAGGAATGCAAGTGTTGCATCACTGGCGTCATGGCTGTACTCCAGGCGGGTCACCCGTGATTGTCGCCTGCTCTCAAGTACTTCCTCCATGCCGATCATCAGATCAGCAGCAGCATCTTCCTGTAATTCGATGTCCGCGTTTCGCGTAATTCGAAACGCAATGCACTCGACTATTTCGCGACCGGGAAAGAACTCATCGATGTAGTGTTTGATCAGATCTTCCAACAGCAGATATGAGTGTCCTCGGTCGGAAGGCATCAACACGACTCGCGGAACCGTTCTGCCGAGTGGAATGACTGCAAAATCCCAAGGATTCGCCTCTGAATCATCACCGGACTTCTTCATTGTTTTCAAGCGAATGCAAAGGTGGACCCCCAGTCCTTGCAACAAAGGAAAGGGACGTTCCTCGAAAATTGCTTGTGGAGAAATAACTGCGAGAACGTCGTTTCGGAAGCGACGTTCGGCGGCATCCCGGCACCGGTCACTGCAGTTACCTAGATCGATGCGGTGAATGTCATGTTCGGCTAGCAATGGCTCCAAGTCCTCAGACAGAATGCTGTACTGACGATTTGCAAAAACCTCACATCGGTGTGCTACGGCAATCAATTGCTCACCGACCGTCAAACCAGAGGCATCTCGTACCATGCTGTTCCGCTGGTACTGCATCTGCAAGCTTCCTACCCGCACCATCATGAATTCATCAAGGTTGGAACTGCTGATGGCTAGGAATTTTGCTCTCTCTAAGAGAGGCATGGACGGATCTGCAGCTTGATCAAGTACGCGTTCATTGAATTCAAGCCAACTGAGTTCCCGATTGATAAATCGATCCCCGGGTAGTTGGTCACTTTCGTGGGAGGCTGTCTTCTGGTTCGAAGCTTGCTTTGAATTCACCAGACAATCCGTTTAGGGCGAGAGGGGCTCAATAAAATTTAGTTTGTCAACTATCATCGGTGTACACGGGCTGTAGTCATGCAATGGGTGATCGTGTCCGTGCTTCATATCATGGGCTCGTTCATACAGAATACTCGACAACATGTATTTCCGTTAAGCTCCGACAATCACACAGAATTTGTTTCTGAGAGTTTTCTATTATGTTTTTAAGGTCATCGGTCAGTTTTTTGCTTCTTGCTGGATTCATTGTGGCTCCGGGTACCAATCGGATGGCTTGGGCAGATGAGCAGGAACAGGGGCGGGAATTCAAGCCAGAATTCGCGTCAACGAAAACCGCGATCGCCAAATTTAAAGTAGATTTCAGGGTCGCCATCATGGCTCCTGCGAAGACACGGAAACTGCGTGTTTGGGTACCGCTGCCACCCACGAACAAAACCCAGGTTGTGCGGGAAAGTAACTTCCGGACATTTCCACGCGAACATCAACCGCGGCTGACGCGTGAACCCACCTTTGGCAACGAATTTGCCTATTTTGAAATCAACGCACCTGATGGGGCGTTGGAGATCCAGCACACCTTTATAGCTGAGATTGCTCAAAGCGATTGGGGCGTGGACTACTCTAAGGTTGTTAATGCGGGTTCATGGCCTCAAGCATTTGAGGTTTTCCAAACTCCTGATGCACGTTCAGGGCGTGCCACGGATTACAAGAAGATCGTGGGACAGATTCAGTCAGAGTCGGACCAGAACTCACAGCAGTTCATGAAGGCGATCGAGTGGGTGGATAAGCATCTGACCTATGACTCTGCGAATGCATCGCTGACAGCAGATCCAGCTCATGGTTTGATTCACCGTCGAGGGCACTGCAGCGATTACCATGGCCTCTGTGGTACCTTTGCACGTGAGATCGGTTATCCATCTCGGGTGCTGTACGGACTTCAGATGTTCGATAAAGGATCTCCCTCACACTGTAAGCTCGAGGTTTGCATCCCACCGTTTGGCTGGGTTACATATGACTTGAGCGAGACACAGAAACTTGCACTGAAGATCAGCAAGGACGAAAAAATGTTGCCTGCACAACGCAAGGATCTTGCCGTATTTGTTCGGCAGCGCACTTTGAAGGGGTTTCGGGAAAACACGTGGCTATTAGTCACGCGTGGTGAGAATTATCCGCTGGCGCCTCCTGCATCAAAACCCGTTTCGATTGTCAGGACGATTTATGCAGAAGCCGACGGCGTTCCCTTGAAGGAGGGAGCCGCGACAGATGCTGGCACTTGGCTGACAATGCAACGCGTTGATGAAGTTGGTGACAACAGCCGCCGTTTTTCTGTCCTGAATAATCAGCAGTAACAGAGCAAATGTTAATTGCCTGCCAGGCATCCCACGGCTTGACTGTGTGAGGCAATGACCAATTCACTTGCTGCCTAAGAGCATCGGGCCCATTCAGTTCATCGGACGCCTGTGGGGAAGATGGTTCATCGACAGAGGCCGCTGATTCAGTTTCAGCTTGAGTACCCATGAGAATTCTCAGAGCTCGTGGATAGAAGTCTTTTCCATAGCTCATCTCGCCGCCTTGGTGTCCTACAGCACCAACCATGCCAGCACAGATAAGTAGTCCGACTTTCCAAAGTTTGGTTAGTTTTTGGCTGTCTTTACGAATGGCAGCCAAAGCGGTGACTGCGCAGATGCTGGAAAAGATGGTGACAACCACTGCGCTCCAACGATGAGCGTCGACCTCTTGCCCCCAGTCGAGAATGTTCCAATTGCTTCCATATCCCTCCTCAGGAGCCAATGCCCAGCCCATGAGTGTGGCAGCAATCGATGAGAGAGCGCCGAGTAGCAGACAAGCTAGTGGGATTTGCTTTCCAAGTGCCGGCCATTTCAAGCCGAGAACTACGAATCCCGCGCCCAAAGTAAATAACGCAATGGGAAAGTGAACGGTTGCCGGGTGCAGGAAACCCTGCGCGAACCACACACGCTCAGGAAGCGAAAGCACCTTGGGTGGAGCAAGCTTGACTGGCGTGGTCGCATCTGAAATTGTTGCACCCTCTGGCCAATTGGCGCCCTCGTTGATCCAAACTTGGACCAACGCTAGCTCGGTCACTGAACAAGGTCCACCATGTGATTTTGGCGGCATGAGCATGTCGTCATCATCGGTGGTCATGTAGTCCACGTAGAGCAAGCTATCCGCCGCATCACCAGGTTCGATGTAGTCAAGCATGATTTCTCTGTCATCTACCCGGAAATCGTTTTTAGCGTCTTCAGGGCCATGGCATTTGAGGCAATGTTTTTGAAAGATAGGGGCGATGTCACGCTCAAATTGCACCAGATGCCCATCCGAGTCGAGTGTTGAAGCGGATACCTCCGCTTCGTCATTTTGAATTGCGGACAAACACTGTGGGTAGGTGGCGAATATCACAGTCGACGCCAAAATGACGGTCATCAAAGTTGGCTTGATAGCGAACTTGTGCATGTCAAAAGTGCTTTCGTTGAGGGAATTGCTTAGGGTGGGGATGGACAGGGCTGGCTATGTGAAAAACGCATTCAGAACGTGAATGTACCCTGTTGAGACGATGGGGTACCGAAGCTGCGTTTCTGATGGAAAATTGACGATTCGGTTCCGTACGTCATCCCGCCTTTTTATTGTCGGTGCAGGAGTCTTTAGATGCCAGTGCGGGGAAATGAACGTTATCAAACATGCAAAATGTTCGGGTAAAAATCCTTCCGCACGTTGAGGACGGATTTTGCTGACCCTTTGTCACTGGCATTACTGTTTAGCCATGATGCCGGCGAATGCTTTTCCGAGTCCCAATGTCTTGATTTCCTGTCTGATATCTGCGGACTCAGGTTTTTCGAGGGTCTCTGAGATTTCGTCAGCGACGAGTTGCGCGAACATTCGGCGAGCTTCCGTTAATATCGCCTCGGCATTTGTTTCATCAATTTGCACGCCTGTTTCGGTTGCTATTTGAATCACAAGCATGCTGGGGGTTGCTTGCGGGTTTGCGGTTGCGCAGTGCAAGACCGAATACAGAGGGCGACTGGGGGTGGCGTGTTCAATGCGTTCCAAAGCTCGCCATGCCCGCTCCAGAAGACCTTCACGCCAATAACGGAGCCAATCCGTCGAGTCACTTTGCAATTGTTCAAAGTCGATGTCAGGTCGTTTGTGTTCTGGAATTTCTTGTAATCGTTTACGTGCGGCAGAGCGAACGCTTCGTAGAAGGAAATCTCGAAGTCGGTCATGTTTTTGATCACCAAAACCTGCGCTCACAAGGTGAGCAATGATCATTTTCAGGCCTTCGTCGGCTTGTTCCGTTGACTTCAGTAAAAAGGCAAGTTGGCGGCGCATTGGTGCCAAGTAACGAAGTACGAATCCAGCGGCACTGTCGGCTTGGGACCACGCCTGAGAAGTTCGCACTAGCGTGACAGCACTGGTTGTGGGCGGCGTTGGGGGGGAGGCATCAGACATAGCATCAGTTTAACCAATCTCATGTCACGCTTGAATATTCGTTCAACTATTCAATAGCGGGCATTACGTCGCAGTCGGGCTTCATTCAGCTTGATATTTGGCGATTCAGTTCTGCAGAAGGGGCGTTGAAAAGATGCATATTGATGGACCTGAGCCATTACTTTTCAGTATTTGGCTTGGATTTCCCCGTCTATTCGCTATCCACGCTTTTGGATTTGGCTTTCAGAAATCTGATGCCCATCGCAGGAGATTCGTCGGGTTGACCTTCTTTGGATTTGAACCGTGATGGTCGGCTTGAATTTGACTCGGGTATGAAAACAAGTGTGATTGATTTGCCCTTTGCGTCTCGGATGAAATCGTCAAGCTCACGACTGGCAAAACGAACTGCATCCGGCTTGTTTTTAAGACGGTCTTTCGTGTTGTCAAATGAAAAACGTCCCAAGTACTTTTGTCCGCTGATGCTATCTTTGCAGGGGGCTGTATTCCAGTTTAAATGTCCCTCGCCGATTTCCTGCCATTCAGGATCGAGATCATTTTTGATTCCGTAAACGGTGAATGCTGTGTTGGCCTGATGTCCACCCTGTGCAACGGTAAGAAGAGCCATCGCGCGATCGAGCTGATTCGTATCTTCGGGCAGTTTTGATAGATCAAATCGAAGATAGATATGCTGAGTTTGAGGGGTTGGTCCCCGTGCCCCCTGAATCAGGTCATTCCCGCCAAAATCATTCCCGCTGTTTTTTTGAACGTATGTATCTGCTCCTTTGCCTTGGTGGGTTCTTAAAAGATCGAACCCGAGAAGATCAGCCTTGGCGAGATCTTCCTGAACTTCCAAGCTGTCGTTGATGGATGCGATCACAGAACCATCGGGTGTTTGAAGTTGAAATTCGACTTCGTATTTACCAGGGATCAAATCAACCGTCAGGAATATCACTTCGAATTCGCGTGAACTGCCTCGCCGAGGAATTTGCGTGAGCAATATTTTTTGTGGAAAAGTGGGCCGCTCGACCCGGGCAACATCGGCCTGTTTCAGCAAAGTGACCAGCTGAGCGACTACCTTGGTGTTTGCGTTGGTGACGCGAGGGTCATCGTTGGAACTGTTCGATTCGTTTGCGATTCGCAGTTTGTAGCGAGCTGCCTGGCCGCTCATTATTTTGCGGCTAGCGGCACCCCCATTGATCAGAGTCAAAGGTCGAAGAGAGGCTGCGGTGACTCGCTTGGGTGGAGCTGCTTTGGGACGCTGAGTGGAAGTCGGAGGGTCATTTGCTTTGCGACCGAAATTAGTAATCCCATAGATTGCACCGCACATGCAAATCAAGGAAACCGCACTGAAAGCCAGCCAGAATCCACGATGACTCCTGTTTGAGGCATGTTCATCAGCAACGCTGGGTACACGCGTTTCAGATATTCCCGTGACACTGGCTTCCATTACGATATTGATCGTGTTCTTGTCGTCATGCTCTTCCGGGATTTTATCCAGACGTTCGGCAATTTCACGAGCCGTCGCTGGTCGATCCTTGGGTTCTTTGAGAAGCAATTGGTCAATCAGCTCGGAAAGAGCGATAGGAGTTTCCGGTTTTAAGTCCGTGAGAGATGGTGGTGTGTAACAAATGATCGCGATCAATTGTCCTGAAATGGATCCTGACGTTAGTGGCAGAACCCCGCTGCACATCATGAAAAGCACTGCGCCCAAGCTGTAAAGGTCGGTGCGATCATCAAGTGCCTCGTTTCTCGCTTGTTCGGGTGAGAGGAATCCGGGGCTACCCACCAGAGTTCCGCGTGAGACAAATGGGTCGAAGCTGTTGCCAGCGATAGCGAGACCGAAATCGAGAATTTTCGCTCGACCAGAAGGGCTTTGAATCCAGATGTTGGCGGGTTTTATATCCCGATGAATGATTCCGCATTCGTGAGCCGCTGCCAGTCCCAAAGCAACTTCTTTGCCAAGTCTTAGGATCTCACCGGTTTCGAATTTCCGGCCGGCACGAAACGCGTCTTTGAGTGATTCCCCTTCTAACAATTCCATGGCCATGAATGGCACCCCGCCTTCGACACCCACCTCAAAAATGGTGGCAACATTATCTTGCTGCACGGCGGCCATGGAACGTGCTTCTTCGATGAAACGCTTGCGACTGGCCGGCGTGGCAGCCAGTTTGGGCATCATCAGTTTCAAAGCCACAACGCGTTTCAGACGCATGTCCTGAGCCCGAAATACCTGCCCCATGCCACCTTTTCCAATCAGAGCAAGAACTCTGTATGGACCCAGACGCCCAATCTCACCATCTCTTTGAGGTGGTTCCAGGAGGTCGTAATTCTGGTTTTTGGCGTTCATGGTGGTCTGCAGAAAGCTCTGGTGAGCAAATTTGGCGGAAGTTGACCCTGAATTTTGGTTTCGGGTAATTCAATTCACGTCTGAAGGGGCAATGGACCTTAAAAGGGATTGATGGGGCTTGCCAAGCCATCACTATCCCGATCATCTTTGTGTGAGATACCGTCGAATTTCAGCACCCTGCCCTGCCCCGTTTGAGTCGTTATACGTGAATCGTACCAACATTCTTGACCTGTCGGACGGACAACATCTGGAACAACCCTTTCAGGCAGCCGATAAACAACTTCGAGTGAACCGACAGGGAGGCAAATACATCTTACTACGTTTGTCGGATCGGACGGGGGTGATAGCCGGCATGTTGTGGAACGCGGATGAGCGTATCTTCGAGTCCTTTGAACGCGGTGACTATGTTCTCTGTCGCGGGCGGACCCAGGTACACAACGGCAATTTGCAGGTGATTGTGACCCATATTGAACGCTTAGACCCGTCTGACGTTGATATCTCGGAGTTTGAGCGATTTGATGCTGAGAAGTCAGAAGAGTTGCAAGCACGCCTTGCTGAATTGATTAGCCAAATGAAAAATGTTCATTTGCGGCGATTAGGCGAGGCCTATCTGAGTGATGATGATTTCATGGCGAAGTTAACTGTAGGTGCGGCCGCGGTTTCCAATCATCATGCGTACCCCGGTGGCCTGCTGCAGCACAGTTTGGACTTGATGGAACTGGCACGTGTGATTGGTCCGAGGTATCCGCAGTTGGATGTTGACTTGCTCACTTTTGGCGCATTTCTTCACGACCTTGGAAAGATCGAAGAACTCTCGGCAGGTGGTGAGGTTTCTTACACCGATCGGGGACAGATGGTTGGTCATATCGTGATCGGTGTTCAAATGCTCGGAGAGAAGATCGCATCTGTCGAAAAGTCTGGTGAAGCATTCCCGAGTGATCTTCGGCTCCAATTGGAGCATTTGATTGTCAGTCATCATGGGAAAATTGAGTTTGGGAGCCCCAAACTTCCTGTGACCCTCGAAGCCGTAGCATTGCACCACCTTGATAACCTTGATGCAAAGCTAGCGTCCTATACAAGCGTGATTGAGGCGGACGTTGCCGCTGATGGCAATTGGACTAATTACAATCCTTCCATAGGTCGCAAGCTCTGGAAGAAGCGGGACTAGAGAGAGGAATAAAATGTCATCACGCAAACGCGCGGTCATCCTGTTGTCCGGTGGCTTGGACAGCGCGACCTGTCTGGCAATCGCTCGAAGTGAAGGCTTCGAAACACATACTGTTGCGTTTCGCTACGGCCAGCGTCATCAGTATGAGTTGCAGCGGGCTCAGCTCATCTCAGAGAAAATGAACGCAACTTCACACCGTATTGTCGATATCGATTTGGCGCAATTTGGGGGCTCTGCACTCACTGATGTTGCGATTGATGTTCCCAAGTCAGAAACAGTGGAATCGATTGGTGAAACCATTCCTGTTACCTACGTGCCAGCGCGGAACACGGTGTTTCTGTCTCTCTCTTTGGCATTTGCCGAAACGGTGGATGCCAAAGATGTTTTCATTGGTGTGAACTCGCTTGATTACAGTGGCTATCCAGATTGCCGGCCAGAGTTCATCCAAGCCTTTGAGCAAATGGCGAATTTGGCGACGAAGGCAGGAGTCGAAGAATCTCAGAGGTTGAAGATACACACGCCGCTGATTGATCTTACAAAAGCTGAGATCATTGCCCGAGGAATGGAACTAGGGGTCGATTATGGACTGACTCTTTCGTGTTACGATCCCAGTGATGGTGGTCGCCCATGTCAGCATTGCGATGCTTGTCTGTTGAGGGCGAGGGGATTTGCAATGAACGGATACAAGGACCCTGCACTTCCCTGTGTTTAAACTGGAACGATTCGCGTAGCACTGCCAGGCATCTCCGAAATGAAGTGATGTGCGGTCAGCTAAAAAACTGGTGCTGGCCCGTCGCTTCAAATGCAGACTCGTAATGCTTGATTTTCTTTGGAGTGATTTGTCCACGGGGCCACCAGACTGCAACAACATCAAAGCGAGCTGGTACTCCCAGAAGTCGCTTTCGCCGTAAGTACCTGATTGCAGCGCGGGTCACTCGCCCCTGTTTGAGCTTGTCAACGCGTTCGGCTGGATGCCCCGGTTTGATGGAACTGTGTGTTTTGACTTCGATGAAGACCACCGTGCGGCTTTGTCGATCTATTGCAATCAAATCGATTTCACCACCTCGGTCGGCCTCGTTTTCTGCGACGATCACCAGCCCCTGTTGCCTCAGCAGTCGTGCAGCCGCCTGTTCGCCACGCTTGCCCGTCGTTGCCTTGGGGTCGATCCCACCAAATCGCAATCCAAGATAAAACTCTCGACAACGAAACATTGTTCGTGGGAGCATGGTTCGCGGAGAGATGGTTCGCGGAGAGATGGTTCGCGGAGACATTTGGTTCCCTTGATCTGGCGAAGGCAACAAAAACGGCGAGAAGCATTGTATGCTTCTCGCCGTTTTTGAGATCGTCTGTTTTGCCAGATTCAGCAAATGTCTGTGAGCCGAGCGGCTCATGCCAAAGGCGTCAGGTCTGCTTTATGTGCGTCGACGTTCTTTAAGACGAACTGCTTTACCAACACGATCACGGAGGAAGTAAAGCTTGGCTCGCCGAACGACGCCGCTTCGCTTGACTTCGATCTTTTCGATTCTTGGGCTGTGAACGGGGAACTTACGTTCGACACCTTCGCCAGCCACGATGCGGCGAACGGCGAACATTTCCCGACTGCCGCTACCACTGCGGCCCATCACGACACCAGTGAAGACTTGGACGCGTTCCTTGTTGCCTTCCAAAATTTTAAGGTGCACGTCAACGGTGTCACCAACTTCAAATTCGGGAGGGTTCTCTTTCAGGGAGGTCTTTTCGACCAAATCCATGATAGCTTGGGACATATTAGTTACTCACTCTTAGGGGTCAATGTATTGGTTAGATCTTGTTTGTCGAGTGTTTCGTTTTCATTCGCTAGCAAATCGCTTCTTCGTTCCATGGTACGCAGTTGGCTTTGCTCTGCTCTCCATTTCGCGATTGCTCCGTGATCGCCGCCCAGCAGGACGTCGGGCACGCTATGGCCTCGAAACTCTCTTGGTCTTGTGTATTGTGGAAATTCGAGTATCCGGTTACCCCGACTAAACGAATCGTCAATGTTACTTTGTTCATCGCCGAGGACGCCAGGCAAAAGCCTGACGACTGCGTCGATCAATACCATCGCTGCAACTTCGCCTCCATTCAAGACGAAATCACCAATGCTGATCTCCTCGGGCTGCAAAATGTCTACAACCCGCTGGTCGAATCCTTCGTAGCGACCACACAGGACGATTACTCGTTCGCTGGTCGCAAAGTTTTCTGCCGTTGGCTGGTTGAGTGTTTTCCCTTGGGGGGTTAGCAGCACTCGTCTGGCCGGTCGTGAATCCATGGCTTCAACTGCTTCAACACAGTTCACCGTCGGTTCCACTTGTATCAACATCCCCGGGCCACCACCAAACGGCTTGTCGTCGACAGGTCGGTGTGGAGTCTCGGGAGCCCAGTCTCGCAGATTGTGCTGCTCGATTTGGACCAGATCTCGCTGGATCGCCTTTGCCAGAAGCCCCTGGGTCAGGTATCCATCGAAGATCGAGGGAAACAGCGTGATGATGTCAAAACGCATGGTTTACTGCTTGGATCAGTGAAGTAGCACAACGGAGTCTGTGACGATGATGTTCCTGTTGAACATCGGTTGTGACAGCTAACTTATCCCGCCGAACCAGGCGTTCCTTTCTCACTCGCTGGCGGTTTCCTCAGGCGAAGCTTCTTCTGCTGCGGGTTCGGCTGCTGCCTCTTCCGCCTCAGGTGCTGCTTCAGCTTTGGGTTCCTCTTCTTGCTTTTTGACTGGTTTTGCAGGCGTTGGAGCAGGCGTGTAATCTTTCCGCTTGCTCAAACGATCCATGGCTGCTTGCTGGGCTTCCAGATGACTGCCATTGGTCCCGTACTTCTTGATAAGTGTTGCCACTTTATC